>JAEEGL014090393.1_pt1 | contig 17325 bp, 20 predicted proteins | sample 9134231 | NCBI WGS metagenome assembly JAEEGL01 (sample SAMN16246548, study PRJNA631951) | gut metagenome | biome: gut microbiome; feature: rumen; material: fiber-attached | host: Bos | place: Iran: Karaj | collected 2018-10
GGAGCATGAGGATGAACTGAAGGTAAAACAGTGTGCCTGACGCTGCCAAATCAGGAAAATTTAATCCAAACTGAAAATTTTTAAAATAGTCATTCTCGTAACTTGTTGAAAAACAGGGGTACGCTAGAATGGTGGTTTACGCAATATATGATACATTCCCTGCTTACAACTGATAATCCTATTAACAGCACAGAGTCTCTGCGCCAGTGGATAGAACAGCGCAACAAAGAAGTGCAGGTTGACGTTAAGTTGATTCCATTCAGTGAAATGACTGGCTGGTATGTGGATGAGGATGGTAGCCTCAGACATAGTTCTGGCCGTTTCTTTACCATTGAAGGGATCCATGTAGAGACGGACTGTGGGTATGTCCATTCATGGGACCAGCCTATTATTAACCAGCCAGAGATTGGATATCTTGGTATTTTGACCAAGGAGATTAACGGTACACTCTATTTCTTGATGCAGGCTAAAATAGAGCCGGGAAATGTGAATTGCGTACAGATAAGCCCGACTTTACAAGCCACCAAGAGTAACTATAGTCAGGTTCATAAGGGTAAAAAGCCTGCATACTTGGATTATTTTGTGAATGTGAGTCCGGAGAATGTTTTGCTTGACCAGCTTCAGTCAGAACAGGGAGCACGTTTCTTACGTAAGCGCAACCGCAATATTATTATCAAGGTTGATGAAGATGTAGAGGTCTTGCCAGATTTCCGTTGGATGACGCTCGGACAGATAAAAGAGTTCATGCACCATGACAATATGGTGAATATGGATACCCGTACGGTTTTATCTGGGATTGAGTATATTGACTATATCACTCCGTTAACCAATTTGGAAAACCTGTCTGATTTTGGCCATGATATGTTAAAGTCTGCACGGACGACAGAGGGCATACACTCTATGGTTCAGATTCTGTCATGGCTTTCTGGTTTGAAGTCACGCTATGATCTCTTTGTTAGCAGCAAACCCATTGACAAGTTGGAAGGATGGCACCGTTCAGAGACCGAAATAGCCAACAACGATGGGAAATACTTCCGTATAATTGGGGTGAATGTAAGCATCTCCAACCGAGAGGTGACAAGTTGGTGTCAACCACTTGTACAGCCATTGCAACAGGGCTTGTGTGCTTTTATAGTACGTAAGATTGGGGGCATCTATCACTTCTTAGTTCAGGCCAAGTTGGAGTGTGGCAACTATGATGTGATGGAATTGGCCCCAACAGTCCAGTGCCTAACGGGAAATGTATATGCAGTAGAAAAGAAGCCACCTTTTGCTGATTATGTCCTCAATGCGTCAAAGGAGCAGATTCTTTATGATGTTTTACAGAGTGAGGAAGGTGGCCGTTTCTTCCGTGAGCAGAATCGCAATATGATTGTAGAGGCAGGTAAGGATTTGCCTCAGGAGTTACCCGAACATTACACGTGGATGACACTGCACCAGATTAACCACTTCCTGAAGTTTAATAACTATCTGAATATTCAGGCTCGTAGCATTCTTTCAGCAATCAAGTACAGCAAATAATGAAAAAAATAGGAATCATTTGCCCATCCGAAATAGCGTTCCGCCGTTTTCTTCCTGCATTAAAAGAGGCAGAGTGTTTTGAATATGCCGGTGTGGCTATAGCCAGCAAGGAAGAATTTGTTGGAGCCACTGATGAGATACTGGCTAAAGAAAGAGACAAAGCACAGACCTTTGTTGATAATTATGGCGGAAAGGTTTATGAAGACTATAAGACGCTGATTAATTCTGAAGATGCAGATGCTATCTATTTGCCTCTTCCTCCAGGTCTTCATTATAAATGGGCTAAAGAAGCCGTTGCTGCAGGCAAGCATATCCTGGTAGAAAAGCCCTGTACTATAGCATTAGATACCACTGAAAATCTATTGAATGATGCTAAAAGAAAGGGACTGGCTGTACACGAAAACTATATGTTTACGTTTCACGACCAACTAAAGGCTATTAATGATATGGTGACGTCTGGTGAAATCGGAGACGTTCGTTTGTACCGTATCTCTTTTGGTTTTCCAATGAGAGCTCAGAATGATTTCCGTTATAACAAGGCATTAGGTGGTGGAGCGTTACTTGATTGCGGAGGCTACACTTTGAAATATGCCTCTTTGTTATTGGGGCCAACAGCACAAATCAAATATGCACAGTCTAACATGATTGAAGGTTTCAATGTGGATATGTACGGCTCTGCTGCATTGGTAAATGATAAAAGTGTCACCGCGCAGGTGGCATTTGGAATGGATCAAAACTACAAGTGCGAACTGGAAATTTGGGGAAGTAAGGGAACAATCTATACTAACCGCATTCTGACAGCGCCTACAGGTTTGATACCAGAGGTTATCATCCGAAAGGGCAATGATGAATATAAGAGGAATCTCCCAGCTGATGATGCATTCAAGAAATCTATATTACATTTCTCAAAATGTATTGAGGACGCAAAAGTAAGAGAGGCCAATTACCAAACTCTTTTGCGCCAAGCCAGCTTAGTTGAGCAATTCAAGCAGATGGCTCATCTGGATTAAATATATTTATTAGAACAAACAAATTCATTATGAGAAAACCGATATATGTAACGATGCCTACGCTGGCACCGCTTGAGGAAGTAAACGATTTAATGGGAGGCATTTGGGAAAGTGGCATTATGACCCATAACGGCCCGCTTGTGCAACGCTTTGAAAAGGAAGTTTGTGAGTATCTGAAGGTACCCAATATGGTGAGTTGCTGTAACGGAACTCTAGCCCTCCAGATGGCTATTAAAGCCCTTGGTAAACAGGGTGAGATTATCACCTCGCCTTTCACATTCATTGCAACAGTCAGTTCTATTATGTGGGAGCATTGTACTCCAGTGTTTGTGGATATTGACCCTGAGACGCTGAATATTGACCCCAAAAAGATAGAAAAACGCATAACTTGCCACACTGTGGCTATTATGCCCGTGAATGTGTTTGGCAATAACTGCGATTTCGAAGCCATTGATGCTGTGGCGAAAGCTCATAACATTCCTGTTATCTATGATGCATGTCATTCAGTAGGTGCTACATACAAAGGTGAAAGCGTTTTCAAACAAGGCGATATGTCTGTTACCAGTTTCCATGCTACCAAGATGCTGAACACAGCGGAAGGAGGAGGTGTGTTTACGCTTAATAAGGAAATTGACGAAAAACTGCGACGTATACGCTTTTTCGGTTTTGAGAACCATTCAGACATTGTAGAGGACGGTTTCAATGGTAAGATGACCGAAGCCCATGCGGCAATTGGGATTGCCAATTTAAAGTATCTGGATAAAGCATTAAAAGATCGTAAGGAGAAATACGCACGTTATGTAGAAATCTTAAGCCAGAATCCCGAAATCTCTTTCCAGAAGATAATTACAGGGTGTAACTACAGTTATTTCCCAGCCATCTTTAAGAATGAAGAAACGACATTAAAGGTAATAGCAGCATTGAATGCAGAGAATTTTTTCCCGCGTAGGTATTTCTATCCAAGTGTGAATACCTTCACTAAATTGGTTCCTTATGTTGAAATGCCAAAGAGTGAGGATATTGCAAGTCGTATTCTCTGCTTACCATTGCATATTAGAATGACAATGAGTGAGATTGAAGAAATAGCAGAACTTACACTCAAAGCAATAAAATAAAGTAATGAAAATAACGGTCGCTATACCCTGTTACAACTTGGAAGACAGAATTGCAAGATGTCTTGAATCTGTCATTTCGCAGGATTATCACGACATTGAAATATTGATCATAGATGATGGGAGTACAGACGATAGTGTAGGAATCATTGGAAACCTCATAAGTAATAACCCTGAACGGAATATCCGATTGATAATCAACAAGAAAAATTTTGGTCTTAACCAAGTACGCAATCTGTCAATTAGGGAAGCTCGTGGCAAGTATCTATATTTTATAGATGGAGATGACACTATTGAACCGGGTGCAATATCTCTGTTTTCCCGTACAATGGAAGAAAAACATGTTGATGTCGTATGTGGTTCATTTAGGGCGATAGATACTGATGGTAGTACCATTCTTGTTGAAAAGCATTTTATAGAAGATACTTTTAGAGGTGATTTCGCTTATGCATCCTATATTGAGAAATATGTAAAGGGTTATTTTCATGTGGCTGTGTGGAATAATTTGTATAATATAGACTTTCTGAGGTCACATAATATATATTGTGCTACAAATTATGAAAACTATGAAGACGGTTTGTTTACCTTTAAGGTTGTACTATATGCCCAAAGTATAAGCTTTCTCAATAATATTACATATAATTATTGTAAACATCCAAGGTCTATCAGCTCTGAAATAGTCGATTCATTTTGGCTTAAGAATATATGCGCTGTAATTGATTCCATTTTTGAAGTATACAACGTCTTTTCGAATTCCCATAAAGACCTATCACATATCCCGTATGGAATCAGATTTGTAATAAGCAATGTCTGTCTTACAGGTGGGTTATTGAAAAAAGGAATGGAATCACGAGTGGATCAAAAAGATAAAACAAACTTTCTGGTCTGGTTGCAAAAGAGATTTAAGTATAACAATATGAACTTTAGAAAAATAGCAGGAGTATACAATAAACTATCATATTTGTATTGATTTCCCCTTTTCCATATCCGTTATTCCGTTTCTATTTTAAGCATTTAAAGACAATAAGCAAGTTAATTAACACATTTTCCAAGTAACGTGAATTTTTAAGAAAACAAGTACGACGAGTAAATGAAGCAATTATTAATTATTGGTGCCCGTGGATGGGGCAGAGAAGTTTACAATTTTCTGCCTGACTGTATAGGGTACGAAACAGAATTTATAGTCAAGGGCTTCCTCGATGACAAAACGGATGCTTTAGACGGAATGCCAGGATATCCTCCTATCATTGATAGTGTAGAAAACTATGAGATTCAACCTGATGATGTTTTTATATGTGCATTAGGGGATGTCAATTGGAAGAAACACTATGTAGAAATAGTTTTGTTAAAAGGTGGAAAATTTATCAATCTAATCCATAAGTCTGTCGGTATACAAAGGAACACCGAAATAGGAAAGGGCTGTATCATATTCGACAATGTAGGTATTTCATGTGACATAAAGATTGGAAATTTCGTTACTTTCCAAGCTTATACCATAGTAGGACATGACGCTCGCATAGGAGATTATAGTCATCTTGGCTGCAAAAGTTTTATGGGCGGTTTCTCGCAACTTGGCGAAACTTCTATTATCCAAACAAGTTCTATTATTCTTCCCCATGTTAAGGTTGGTAACCATTGTACAGTTGGTGCTGGTGCAGTTGTAATAAGAAACGTCAAGGATGGTAACACCGTATATGGCAACCCTGCTAAGAAATTGGAGTTTTAGTTATAATAATGAGACGAATATAGTGTATTATGGAGTTTTTTATTAGTCTTAATGAGAATTACCTGATGCCTGCAGGTGTATTGTTGTGTTCTCTTTTTGAGAACAATAAGGGCGAGGTAGTAAATGTTCATTTGTGCCTAGGCAATGGTAAGACTGGCTTTTGGCAACCTTTATGTGATTTAGGTAAGAAATACAACCAACAGATACATTTGTATCACATTCAGGATATAATAACTTCAGACAATATAAGGGGCATAGATATAACACGACATCCTTTGGAATCTTATTACAGACTATTTATGACCATGTTCCTCCCACAGAATCTTCACAAAATAATCTATTTGGATTGTGACATGGTGGTCTGTGAGAATTTACATTCATTATGGGAAGAGGATATTGATGGATATGCAGTTGAAGTGGTTACAGACTTTCAGAATAACAATCCTGATATATACAAAAGACTTGGTTATGATGCAAAATATGGATATTTCAACGCTGGTCTGATGTTGGTAAATTTGGACTATTGGCGGGAATATAATGTCATGCCATTGTTTTTGGATTATATAGAAAACAATTCGGAAAAACTTGATTTTGCTGATCAGGATGTATTGAATTCTCTTTTTTATGATAAGAAAAAAGTATTGCCGATACGTTTCAATTTAAATACAGCATTACTACTCAAGAAGGATTTTTTACTCATATCATCAGATTATTACATAGAAATAGAAGATGCATTTAGGCGACCCGCAATTATACATTATACGACACACCGCCCCTGGTTTAAGGGAAGCCCCAACCCCATGCTTCATTATTGGAAGAAATATCGCGATATGACGATATGGAAAGGTCAAACTAAATCTATAGGCAGAATGCGTTATTTAAAATTACACATAAGACATCTGCTATTATGTATTAGACATGGGTACTGGACTTTCCCCAAAAGTTTATCTTATGATGAAAAATATTACAAATATAAATATGTGTAATTAGATTTAAAAAAAAAAGTTATGGAATTAAAAGATTTTATTGAGAATTTCGCAGAGCAGTTTGATGACACAGATTCTTCTGAGATTAAGGCAGATACTGTGTTTAAAGAATTGGATGAGTGGTCATCACTTATAGCTTTGAGTGTTATTGCAATGGTTGATGAAGAATATAATGTCACCATTAAGGGTAACGAAATACGTAACTCTAATACCGTAGAGGATTTGTTTAACGCTGTTAAGGCTAAAAGATAAAGAAATGGCACTATTTAAAGTTGAAAAAGTTGCTATTCGAGGTTTTTCTGCTTGTGTACCCCCGAAAATTGAGGAAAATAAAGACCTCCCCTTCTATGCATATGGCGAAGCAGAACAAGTAATGGCCGCTACGGGAATTGAACGCAGGCATATTTGTACACCGGATATTGCAGTCAGTGATCTTTGCTATAGGGCTGCTGAGAAATTGATTGAGGCTTTGGGCTGGGAGAAAGATAGGATAGATTTGCTCGTGCTGGCCACTCAGAACGCAGATTACCTTAATCACCCAACATCATTTGTAGTTCATGAGAAATTGGGACTTTCTGAAGAAACTATGTGTTTAGATGTATTTCACGGATGCCCAGCATGGGTGGCTTCATTTGCCAGTGTAGCATCTATGGTGTCAGCAGGTAATATCAAACGAGCTATTTTACTAGATGGGGATACAGTATCGAAAGGACAATATGCACTTGATCGAGAGTCAAGACCCTTATTTGGAGATGCGGCAATTGCAATGGCAGTAGAGTATAAAGAAAATGCTCCAGACATTTTCTTTAATTTTGGGACTAAAAGCGAAGATGGTGTGGCTCTTGCTCAAACTCAAGGAGGCTGCAAATATCCATATACAGTTGAAACCTTGAAACAACGGCTTGACTTGCTGTCAGGTGTAATGGCTCCTGGTACAGGTGTTGACCATATGGACTCAATGGACGTGTTTTCTTTTGCAATTACCAAGGTTCCCAAAGCTATCAAGAAATTATGTTCTGAATATGAAATCAATATGGAAAGCGTGGACAAACTAGTACTTCATCAGGCTAATAAGCTGATAGTAGAGGCGATTGCTAAGCGATTGAAAACTCCGATGGAAAAAGTACCTATGAGTTTGAAAAACTATGGTAATACTACAAGTGCCAGTATACCATTGACAATCGTATCAGAGTGTGCTAATGATTATATAAATAAGAAACAGAAAACACTCGTTTGTGGATTTGGAACAGGTCTTGCATGGGGGGTTGTGTATTTCGAAACAGATGGCCTCGCAATTCCGGACTTAGTAATATATTAAAATCCTAGCATTATGGACAATCCGTTTTCTTTGGAAGGGAAGACTGTTCTTGTTACAGGGGCATCTTCTGGAATAGGACAGGCCACAGCAATACAATGCTCAAGGTTGGGTGCACGTATGGTAATCACAGGGCGAAATGCTAAAAGGTTGCAAGAAACATACAATCAATTGGAAGGCCATAACCATAAGCAGATGATTTGCGACCTTACTGATACAGCCGGACTTGAATTATTGATTAACTCATTGGATGCATTGGATGGAGTCGTATTATGCGCAGGAAAAGGAATGAACTCACCGTTTCCTTTTAACTCACGAGAAAAATACAATGACATATTTGAAGTGAATTTCTATTCCCCCGTTGAACTTCTCCGTCTTCTTGTAAAGAGAAAGAAACTTGTAAAGAATTCTGCAGTCGTTTTCGTGTCTTCTATCGGAGGCGTGTTTAACTATGCATTTGGTAATTCTGCTTATGGTGCTAGCAAAGCTGCAATCAATTCAACTATGAAATCGTGTGCATTGGAGCTTGCTTCTAAAAAAATACGTGTGAACAGTGTTAATCCAGGTATGGTAAATACAAAACTCATATTCGGTGGAGAAATCACGGAAGAACAGCTGGAACAAGACAAACAGAACTACCCGTTAAAAAGATATGGGGAACCAGAGGATATAGCCTATGGTATCATTTATTTACTCTCAGATGCATCCTCATGGGTGACAGGACATTCACTTGTCATTGATGGAGGCGTGACAATCTGACAACAATTTAACAAAAAAGAATAGTCATGAAATTAAATGAATTTATAGAGAATTTTGCCAACCAATTTGACGATACAGATCTCAGTGAGATTAAGGCCGGTACAGTGTTTAAAGAACTTGATGAGTGGTCATCACTGATTGCTCTGAGTGTAATTGCTATGGTGGACGAGGAGTATGATGTCACTATTAAGGGTGATGATATCCGGAACTCAAAAACTGTAGAAGATTTATTTAATGCAGTAAAAGTAAAAGCATAGGTTTATGTATAATCCATTTTCACTTGAGGAGAAAACGATTCTTGTGACAGGAGCTTCGTCCGGAATTGGAAGAGAAACTGCCATAATTTGCTCAAAATTAGGTGCGATTGTGATAGCCACAGGACGAAATGAAGAAAGGCTGAAAGAAACACTATCCAAACTCGCTGGCGAAGGACATAGATATATAATATGTAATCTCCAGTCTTCGGAGCAGATAGATGAGATGGTAAAGCAGTTACCCGAGATACATGGGCTCGTTAATAATGCCGGTATGTCGGTTTTGTCACCAATTAATTTCATCAAAGAAGATAGCTTTAAAAATCTGCTTCAGGTGGATACTGTTGCCCCAATTATCTTGCTCCAAAAAATATTGAAAAAGAAACTCTTGAAGAGAGGTTCATCTGTTGTCTTTACTAGCAGTATGGCGGCTATGGGTGATGTTGCCCCAGGGAACTCAATGTATGTAGCATGCAAAGGGGCCATTAGCTCATTTGTACAATGTGCTGCATTGGAGTTGGGGCCGAAAGGAATACGCGTTAATGCAGTTTGCCCTGCCATGATTGATACCCCGTTAGCACATGAAGGAGTGACAGAAGAACAATTTGAAGAGTTTAAGAAAAGATATCCCCTCGGAACAATTGGCGATCCGGAAGATGTAGGGTTGGGCATTGCTTATCTATTGTCAAATGCATCGAAATGGGTAACGGGAACCAATATGATTATCGATGGAGGTGTGTCTGTTAATTATTAACATCAATAGATAGCTGTTTATGGCACAAATCAAAATAAATAATGTAAGAATCAAAGGCATGGCGGCTTGCGCGCCATCAAAGGTGGAGGAAAACAGCGAGTACCCCTACTTTGATGAGAACGAGTTTGAGAATATCATCCCAAGTATCGGTGTAGAGCGCAGGCATGTAGCCAAGGAAGGACAGACCTGTGCAGACTTTGCACAGAGGGCTGCTGAAAAGTTGATGGAAGAGTTAGATTGGGAGAAAGCATCCATCGATCTCTTGATTTTTGGCTCACCATCTAAAGACTATATTCAGCCCGACACTGCCTGCGTGCTGCAAGGTAAGTTGGATCTTCCAGAAAGTTGTATGGCATTTGATATGACTCTGGGATGCACAGGTTGGACATACGGTATGACCAATGCTTGTTCACTGATGCAGACTGGATACGTTAAACGTGCTTTGCTTCTTAATGGAATTCAGGGGTCTGCCGAAGCTTGCTATTATGATAAAACCGGCTATCCTTTATTCAGTGACGTGGGTACCGCCACAGCTTTGGAGTATGATCCTACAGCTGCTCCTATCTATTGCGATTTAGGAACGATTGGAAAGGACTATGATGCCATCATAGTACCAGATGGTGGTCGTAGAAATCCTGTAACAGAAGAAAGTCTGAAACTCGTTGAGTACGAGAAAAACGTAAAGAGAAACCGCTTGCATACTTTTATGAAGGGTATGGAGGTGTTCTCATTTGCCTTGAAGACTGCACCTAAGAGCACCAACGCCATTCTGGAGTTTGCCGGTAAAGGAAAGGATGAGATTGATTACTTCTTCTTCCATCAGGCAAATTTCTATATGGTGAAAAAGATTATCAAGAAACTGAAGATTGATCCAGAGAAGGCACCGGTAGTGATGCGTGATTTTGGCAACACTGGTGCTTGCAGTATTCCTTTCACCATGGTGATTGGTTGTGCGGATAAGCTACGCAACGGTAGGTATACCAACGTGGGATGCTCTTTCGGAGTAGGTCTTTCTTGGGGAAGTCTTTGTTTCGAGACAGAGAATTTAGTGATTCCAGAATTACAAATCTACGATTAATATGAGAAGTCAATTAGCCGATCTATTTTATAAGAATGCAGCAGAGATGCCTGACAAACAGGCTATCTGGTGCGATGGAAAAATTGCCACCTATCAAGAAATGGCAGACCTCGTGAGTCGCTATTCCAACTTCCTTGTTTCTAAAGGCGTACAATATGGTGACCATGTGGCTGTTCCTATGAATAACAGCATAGAGTCGGTAGCTCTGTTCTTCACAGCTGCCGATTTGGGTGTATGTTTAGTCCCGCTGAATCCAACACTTCCATTGGAGTCAATTAAGACTGCCATGAAGTCGGGGGACATGAAGCATCTGATTGCCCGCAAGTCGTTCTTGAATGACTGCGAGAAGAAGGGAGGCGTGGATGTTCCTGGAATAAAAGTTTGCTTGGATGGAGAATTTGAAGGGGCTTATCCTTTCAGCGAAGTAGCAACAATGTCTGCCACTCGACCTTCGTGTGAGGACATCAAGGGTGATGAGAGCCTGATTTTGACGATGACCTCCGGCTCTACTGGTACGCCAAAACCTATTGATATCAGTCAGCAGAATAAGGTTGATCGCTCGCTGGCACATATCCGTGTATATGGACTGACCAAGGAGGATCGAATTATGGCAGCTACACCTCTTTATCACTCTTTGGCTGAGCGTTTGGTGATAATGCCGTTGTTGCTCGGTGCAACCTCTATTCTGCTACCCCGTTTCACACCTGCCTTGTGGCTGAAGTGCGCCGCAGAACAGAAGCCCACCTTTACCATTGCAGTATCTGCGCAGTTAGCCCAGATCCTGGAATTACTGAAGCAGGGAGACATGGAGAGTATTGACAGCTTCCGCTGTATTGTTTCTTCTTCTGCTCTTTTGGAGGAGAAAGTAAAGTTGGAGCTAATAGACTGGCTCAAATGTGAGTTCCACGAAATGTATGGGACCTCAGAGACTTCGACAGCAACAGATATCTGTTTCCAGGCTGCTCGAAATAAGCAGAAGTCAGTGGGATTGCCTTTTGATGAAGCAGAGGTAAAAATCCTGAGAGATGATGAGGACACAGAGTGTGCTGTGGGAGAGGTAGGAGAGATAGCCGTTAAATCGAAACTGACTTGCAAGGGCTATTATAAACTGAAGAACATGATGGATCTGGCCACTACAGACGGCTATTTCCGTACCGGAGACTTGGGATATATGGATGAAGATGGCTATCTTTATTTTGCAGGTCGTAAGAAGGAACTGATTATCACTGGCGCTATCAACGTGTATCCTAATGATGTTGACGCTGTAGTAAGTCAGTTAACGGCTGTGGAAGAATGTGCAGCATTCTCTTATCCTGATGAGAGACTCGGAGAAGTAGTCGCATTGGCAGTCGTGGTTAAAGAAGACTGTGAATTGACTGAGCGCACTATCAAGACCTATTGTGCGCGCAATCTGGCAGACTTCCAGCAGCCACACAAGATATTTTTTGTGGACATGCTTCCCAAGAATGCTATGGGTAAATTACAGCGCAATCGCATCTTGGAACATATTACAAATGTTGGGTTAGATAAATAATCAAATAGATATGACAGACGTAAAAGAGTTCGTGACGGAGTATATCCAACGTGAATACACCGTACCTGAGGATGTAGATATTATGACTATCAACTATATAGAGGCAGGTTATATTGATTCAATGGGATACATACAGTTTATCTCTACTATTGAGGATGAGTTTGACATTGAGTTTGAAGTTGAGGATATCGAAAATCCTGACATGCGAATCGTGGGGAAACTGATTGACTTTATTAATAGTAAAATTAATGCCTAAGGAAAACCTGAGATTATGAGGAATATCGAAGGGATAAAGATAGTAGATGCCACCATCCGCGACGGCGGGTTGGTAAATGATTTCTTCTTTACTGACGAGTTTGTGAAGAAGGTTTATGAGTCGAATGTGGCTGCAGGCGTAGATTATATGGAATTCGGCTACAGAGCGGATAAGAAGATGTTCGACCCCAGCAAGTTCGGTAAGTGGAAGTTCGCCTCGGATGAAGATGTTTTCAGTATCGTAGGTGATAACCCGACGGGATTGAAACTCTGCGTCATGGCAGATGTGGGGCGTTGTGACTTCAAGAATGATATTCATAAGAAGTCTGACAGCCCGCTGAGCCTGATTCGCGTAGCCACTTATATCGAGACTATTCCTGAGGCGATTGAGATGATTGAGTTTGCTGCAAAACAGGGTTATGAAGTGACCTGTAATCTGATGGCCATCTCAAAATGTACCCTGATGCAACTGTCGAGAGCCTTAGAGATGTTGGCCCAAAGTCCAGTAATGGGTGTCTATATCGTAGATAGCTATGGTGCACTCTATCCCAAAGAGGTGCGTAAGTTGACCAAACATTTCTATGATCATTTGTCCCCTTACGGAAAGCTTACAGGTATCCATGCCCACAACAACCAACAGTGTGCCTTCGCTAATACGATAGAGGCTTACGATTTGAATGCAAAGATGCTTGACGGAACATATTATGGCATGGGACGTGGCGCAGGCAACTGTCACTTAGAGGCATTGTTAGGCTATTTCAATGGTAAGAAATATCATGTTGAACCCATTTTGGATCTTGTCGAATCAGAGATGCTGGCATTGAAAGACCAGGAACCCACATGGGGCTATAATACGTCCTATTTGATTACGGGTTTGGCCAATGTTCATCCACGTGATGCCATTGCTGCTACGAAGAAACATGATACCAACTTTGTGGAACAGTTTAAGTACCAATCTTATAAATAACGAGTTTTTGAAAAATGGAAGTCCTTGTAAGTTTAAATGAAAATTACCTGCTCCCAGCAGGAGTTTTATTATGCTCTTTATTTGAGAATAATAAGAATGAGGAAGTTAATGTCCATCTGTTTCTGGGGGGGGGCAAAAGTGGTTTCTGGAAACCATTATGTGATTTAGGTAAGAATTACAACCAACAGATACATTTGTATCATACTAAAGATAAGATATCCTCAGACAAGATAAAGGGCATAGATCTTAAAAAGTATCCTATAGAATCATATAACCGGCTTTTTATGACAATGATTCTTCCCCAGAATCTTCATAAAATAATCTATTTGGATTGTGATATGGTAGTCTGTGAGAATCTACATTCATTATGGGAAGAGAATCTTGATGGATATGCAGTTGGAGTGGTTACAGACTTTCAAAATAATAATCCTAATGTATACAAAAGACTTGGATATGATGCCAAACATGGATATTTCAATGCAGGGATGTTATTAGTTAATCTGGATTATTGGAGAAACAATGATGTCGTTCCATTATTTTTGGATTATATAAGTAATAATTCGGACAAACTTGATTTTGCTGATCAAGATGTATTGAATCCTCTTTTCTATGATAAGAAAAAAGTATTACCAATACGTTTTAATTTGAATACTGCATTACTGTTGAAGAAAGAATATCTACTCATATCATCAGAATATTATAAAGAAATAGAAGATGCATTCAAGCACCCCGCAATTATACATTATACAACACACCGTCCTTGGTTTAAGGAAAGCCCCAATCCAATGCTTCATTATTGGGAGAAATATCGTGATTTGACAATATGGAAAGGACAGACGATGAAGCCTAAGAAAAAGACTCTAAAAGATTACTTCTCTAAAATGATTGCAATTATAAAAAGATTAACAACAACTCGCTCGACAAAGATTTTAAAAGACTATTTCTTACAAATGATTGTGATTATGAAAAGATTAGTATTTGCTCGCTCGAAAACGCTTTACGATAAAGAATTTACTGACCGAAATTATTGATACAAAAATTAATATGGATAAAGTAACCATTGGAATGGCAGGTGCTGGACGTGCAACACAGTTGCATATTATGGCGCTGAAACGTTTTTCGGGCGTACCGGTCAGGCTGAAGACCATCGTTGCCCGTAGAAAAGAACAATTAGAGGATGCACAACGGCTTTATGGCTTTGAGCAGATATCCTATAGCTTTAATGATATGATTAACGACCCGGAGATTGACGTCATTGACATATGTACACCACCATACGCTCATGAAGAGATGATAGTGAAGGCTATGATGGCAGGAAAGCACGTAATCTGCGAAAAACCGCTGACGGGATATTTCGGAACCCCAGGCGATGAAGAGCCCATTGGTGATAAGGTTTCCAAACGTGTGATGTATCTTAAGATGCTGGAGCAGATACGTTATCTGCGTACCGTCATCAAAAAGACAGGCAAGAAGTTCATGTATGCAGAAAACTTTGTGTATGCCCCAGCCATCCGTAAGACCGCAGAAATCATCAAAGCCAAGAAAAGCCGTATTCTCTTTATGAAAGGAGAAGAAAGCCTAAAAGGGTCTAGTTCACCTGTGGCAGGTGAATGGAGCAAGACCGGTGGCGGTACATTCATCCGCACCGGCGCCCATCCGCTTTCTGCCATTCTATGGCTCAAACAGCAGGAGGCTCAGGCTCGCGGTGTGGAAATAAAGGTGAAGAGTGTTTTGGGCGTAATGGATAGAATAACGCCACAGTTGGATGAATATGAGCATCGGCATATAGCTGCCAGGCCACATGATGTGGAAGACTTTGGAACTGTGATTCTTGACTTTACTGATGGAACGAAAGCCATCGTCATTGCTACAGACACTTTACTTGGTGGTTCAAAGAACTACGTGGAGTTATATTGTAATGATGCTGCCATTACATGTAATCTTACCATGTCGAATCTGATGAGCACCTATTTCCTAGACGAGGATAATCTGGAAGATGTTTATATCTCAGAGATGTTGCCTTCTAAGACGGGATGGAATAATCCTTTCTTAGAGGATGAGATTATCAGAGGTTATACAGACGAGATGCGTGATTTTATGGAGTGTGTTTATTATGACCGCGAACCACAGGCGGGTTTTACATTGGCCTACGACACCATTAAAATCATCTATGCAGCCTATATGTCAGCAGAATTGGGCAACAAAGTGGAACTTAACGAAAAGTTGGAGGGATTGATATGAGCAAAAAACCAACGAAAGTATTGTGTTTTGACAATTATCCAGAGGCAAAATTAGCTCTTGGGAAAGTTTCATTCCCAGTTGTAATTAAGCCATACGAGTGTGATGATCCTAATTATCATTACACGGTGAATGATTATGGAGAGGCTACTCAGATGCTTTATGATGCATTTGAACATTCAAAAAACAACTGGGTGATCATTGAAAGCTACATTATTTAATTGCTCTGCAATTATTGCAATGTTGACGTTTTATAATGAGGATGAAAAATCATGATTGGTTCCGATATTTCAACAAGGTATAATTGGTTAGATTGGGCAAGAGCAATGGCCATTAGTTTAGTGGTTTTAGGCCATTTTTACGACTTAGGAGGAAATGTTCGCTTTTCTAGCTTCATATATGGCTTTCATGTACCTTTATTTTTCTTATTAAGTGGAATAACTTATAAACAAAAGAATTTGTGGAACGCCGAAAAAACTTTAATCTTACCATTCCTGTTTTTTCAAGTAATTTACATAATTTGGTATACGATTATTGGCCTTGTTCATAATGAACCAATAATATGTGTTTTTAAAGCCCAAATCTTCAAATTCATTTATGGCCTTATTATGGGGGGCGTAATGCCTGCAGAAATGCTTTGGTTTGTTGTGGTTTTAATATGGGATAGACTTATATTGAATGTATTCATACGTTTTAAGTTATTGAATTATTACACACTCGGATTATTTTCCATATGTGCTTTTGTCTTTCTAATATATATACCATTTAATTTATTCTTTTTAAAGTCTGTAGTCCTTTCATTTCCTTTTTATTTTGCAGGCTTTTTCCTAAAAGCAAAAATTGCCCCCCCCACCCAAGTTTGTATGAATATTCACGGAGGCAATAGACTATTTATGTATATATTTGCAATAGTTTTGATGGGTATACTTTTCATAGGAACGCAGCTTAATGGAATGATATATATAAATGCGTCAGAATATGGGAGCTCACTCATTTTGTTTTATTTAGATGGTATAATTGGATGTCTCGGAATGCTTCTCATTTGTAAGTCGATAACTATTAGTTCATCTATAGTGGAAAATATTTCAAGGTCGACATTGTTCCTTTTATGTTTTCATTTTTGGCTGGTTCGTTATATAAGGGGCATACTGGAGCATAATGATTTAATATATCCCTTATATATATTAATCTCCATAACAGTTTCGGCAATATTGATATTGCTAGGATCTTTTCTTTATAGGATAACATATCCATACTTAAAAGTTTTTTATGGGAAAGGCTAGCGATAATACTATTGGCATTAGCTATAAGGGAATGATAATTCTGCCCCATATTGGGCAAAGAGAGAAAACATAAGAACGAGGGATTATGTAAGACTTATGGACCAGAAAACTCGTTGGATGACCAGATTTAATGAAGTGAAGAGCTTTATCGAGGCTAACAAACGTAATCCGTCGAAGTATGTGGCAGAGGAGAGGCTGATGGTGCATTTCCTTAAGCGTGGACGGAAGATGATGAATGCAGGGGATTTGAAGGAATCGAGATTGTCACTATTCAGGGAGCTGTTGGCATTGTCAGAGCAGTACAAACGGAAAAACCAATATAAGTAGGGTAAGCACTCAATTGTAAGCAGCCAATTTTGACGTATTGCGTAAGCAGCCAATTTTGACGTATTGTGCCTACGTCGGGCGAAATTCAGTCAGTAGCATCGGACAAAATCAGTCACTCACGAGTCTGCTAAACTAATTTCGCGGCAAAGATAATCATTTTTTCCTTAAACTATCACCTTTTAGCTCAAATCTTTGTGCCGTATGCA
>JAEEGL015986294.1_pt1 | contig 17325 bp, 17 predicted proteins | sample 9134231 | NCBI WGS metagenome assembly JAEEGL01 (sample SAMN16246548, study PRJNA631951) | gut metagenome | biome: gut microbiome; feature: rumen; material: fiber-attached | host: Bos | place: Iran: Karaj | collected 2018-10
AAAATATTTGGCAAAATAAGCCGCTATTCCCTATTATCTCTTAATATTTTTATTCTGCTTGTCGATATATAGATTGAACTAGTTTTCTTTTTTAGGCAGGCAAAATAATGTATACAAATTCATCAGCCCGTAAGCTTTTCACCAAAAAGGCAATTATATCGCTTTTATGCATTAACTGTTTTAATTTGTTTTTTACGCCTAATTTTTTGAAGGCTGCAGAAAGAAAGCCTGATTTCATAAAAACAGAAGATAGATTAGATAGAGCTTTAACAGCCTATGAATTAGGTTATAAGTATTATCGTTATGGGGAATTTGAAAAATCTGAAGATTCTTTAAAAGAAGCATTATATTTTGAACCCAATCTAATCAAAGCACATTACTGGTTAGGAAAACTTTACCGAGAAATGGGACGTTTAGATGACGCCTTATTCCACTGGGAAGAAGTAGAAAGACTAAATAGGCTGATCAAATTTAGAAGAGAAGCTTTAAAAATAGAAAACAACGAATACCCTGATTATATTCAGAGAAAAAAGACAAGCGATAAAATTAAGAAAGCAAAGATACATTACGACAAGGCTATGACACTTTTAGATGAAGGCCATTGGGATGGAGCAGAAATAGAAATGGATGAAGCAATAAAAGCTTATCCTGGAAATCCACAGTATTTGATAATGATGGCCAGAATTTTATGGGATAAAAAGGAATATCAGGCAAGTGTCAAGTTTTATAGAGATTTATTATCAAGCAGAGAAGTAAGCTATCAGCACTTTAAAGAAGGTGCAGAACGTATGCTTAAGGCTAACATGGATTACGTTCTTTCTCCTCTTGTAGCTAAACATAGATTAAGATTTGAAAATCAGCCTGGTTTTTTAGAAATAGCCAATCATTTTATTGTTGAAGAAAAATATCTTGCTCCTGTTGCTGCAGGGAAAGTCATAAAGAGGGTTGATGGCCAAGTTATCTTAAATATTGGCATGGAAGAAGGTCTTAACCTTTCTGATGAATTTCGTTTAACTATGAAAGCATATAGACCTGGTGCAATTTTAAAAGATCCTGACAATGGGAAAGAGATAGGCAGAGAGCCAGATAAAGCAATAGCAGATTTATTGTTGACAAAAGTTTATAAAAATACAAGCTGGGCGCTGATTAGGAAAGAATTCAGCACTGGTCTGAAAGCAGGTGACTTTATTGAGTTCAAAAAAACAAGATAAAAGCGGAATTAAAATAATTGCTGAAAATAGGAAAGCTTATCATGATTACTTTATTCTTGAAAAGCTTGAAACAGGAATTGCACTGGTAGGTTCAGAGCTTCGTCCCTGCCGCGAAGGCCGTGTGACTTTGAAAGATTCTTTTGTAGACGCTATAGACGGGCAATTATGGCTTTGTGATGTCCATATTGGTTCAAATGTTTATTCAAATAGATGGGATCATGACCCTGAAAGAAAGCGCCGTTTACTAGCTCATAAACAGCAAATCTTAAAGCTTTGCCAAAAAGTAAAAACGACAGGAATAACAATTGTTCCCCTTAAATTTTACTTTAAAGAAGGCAAAGTTAAGGTTGAAATAGCTTTGGTTAAGGGCAAGGCGATGTATGACAAAAGAGAAGCCATCGCTAAAAAAGATGCAAAACGAGATATGGAAAGAGAATTAGGTGGACGTTATAAATGAAAAATTCAAAAAGAAATAAAATAATTTATACATTAATGGGTTTAACCATGTCTGCTATTATTCCTGCTTTTGCAGCAGAATACATAAATGCAGAAAGTTTTGCAGAAGCCAATGGGATCTCTCATCAGTGGTTCCCTATTCAGAAGATGCTTATAATGCGTAAAGGTCTCAACTCAATAAAATATAGAGTTGGCGAAAATACTGCTATAGCCAATGAAAAAGAGGTTAAACTTAGTGGTTCACCTAAAATACAGAATAACCTTATATTCATTCCAGCAGATTCTTTACAAGGTGTTTTTCCTGGAGCCAAATCAGTTCCAACGGTTCAAATGACACCTGTACAAATGAAACCAGTTCAGCCAAATAATAATATCAATTTTCAAAGCCAGTATAATAATTCTGGGAATACATCTGCCCAAATTCCGACACCACCCCCAGTTCAGCCGCAAATTCAGCCTATTGAATCCCAAAATAATTTTAACCAGCAAATTCAAGATTCAGAATCAATACTTATTGCTCTAAGACATAGTCTTAGAGAAGATCATACAAGAGTTGTCCTTGAATTCAGCAATCCAGTCAGCTTTAAAAGTGATTTTAAAAATGGGGTTTACAGACTTACTATTAGTGGCTGTAAAAATCTGATACCAACAAAAAGAACTGACCCGGTAGGCAGAGATATTTCCAAATTAGATATAAACAGCGGTGCTAACAGAGAAGGATTAATACTTACCTTTACTCTGACACAAAAAGATAAAACACCTACTATTGAAACAGTTGCTGACCCATTTAGAATGATTGTTGAACTTCCAATAGGACAGCCAATACCGGAAGTAGCGTCTGCAACAGCATCTATTACTCCACCAATAATAAAAACTGATACTGGCACAGAAGAAAAACCGGTCGCTGCTGTAAAACCCCAAGAAATGGAAAAACCACCGGAAATCAATATTGAAGTTCCGCTAGAAAACTTACAAAATAAATCATTTTTAGGCAGAACTATAGTTATAGATCCAGGGCATGGCGGTTCCGACAATGGATTTGAATTCCCTGGGAGACCTGCAGAAAAGCAGATTAACCTAGAAACAGCTAAGCTATTGAAAGAAGAATTAGAAAAAGCAGGATTTAAAGCTGTTTTACTTAGAAGTGATGACAGAACGATGAGTTACACCCAAAGAGTAAGTCTGGCCAATAAAAACGGCGGAGATTTACATATATCTATTCATACTGGTGGCTCTAATGATGATTTAAAACATGGTGTAGCCTGCTTTGTTTTTACAGACAAAGGATTATACTATAATAGCGATATTCAAGGTGCTAGCTATGACAGTGTATTTGCTGATTGGCTCAAAAACACAAGGTTTGATCTAGCAGAATTCTTAGCTAAGAAAATCAACAGTAGACTTACAAAACACCTTCAAATAGACAGTAGAGGCGTATATAAAAGTCCTTTACTTCCTCTCAAATTCGTTATGAATCCTGCTGTTCTTGTTGAAATAGGAATGCTTTCAGATAAAGTTGAAGGGAAAAACCTTATTAGCGATAAATATAAACAAGCTGTTGCCAAAGCAATAACCAACGGTGTTATAGACTTTTTTAACGGAATAGAACTTAAATAATATACCAGGAGTAAAATAATGGCCTCAAAGAAATCAAAGAAAAATCAAGAAAACCTTCTATTTCTTTTTATGGGTCTAATTATAATAGGACTATTAATAGCGGGACTCTTTCTGTTTCAAAAGCAGTTCTCATCTATTTTTGCAGAACAGAAAGCAAACTCAGAAGTAATAACAGCACAGGTTCCGCAAACAGCTTCATCTTCAGAAAACCAAGCAATTACTAAAAAAGAAGAATATATACCTCAGGAAGAAGTACAAAATCTGCATATATATTATGGAATTAAAGGAAAAGATAAACTTGAAAGTGAAACGAAAAAGGTTAGAAAAAACTCTATGAGGATAGGGCAAGCTAGGCAGATTGTTAATTCTCTGCTTGATACTCCTTCAAATGAAAGACTTTATAAATTATTACCAGAAAACCTAACCCTTAGAGGATTATTTTATGACTCAGGCTTATTCATTATTGATTTCAGCAGAGAATTTAATAAAATATATACCTATGGAGCCAATGAGCAAGTGCTAGCTATTTATTCAATAGTGAACTCAATAACAGAACTAGATCCTAAGGCTAAAGTTAGATTTCTTATTAATGGAACAGAACCTGAAGGTGACGAAGGGCATTTAGATTTAAGTATGCAATTATCCAGACTAGAATCTATAATTGAAAAATAATAGTTTTAATAAAAAAAAAGACTCTATATTTCTTATAGAGTCTTTTTTTTCAAATATAATCAGCCACCCCAAGTAGCTGATGCACAACCATGCTTAGAGCAAAAATATACCATGGCATTACCTGCGCCAACTCCGCTACCACTAAGAGGACCGTAAACTCCGCCTGAAGGACATGAAAAATTCCTGTTACCACTTAAATATCTTTGCATATCTTCTATTTTTTCTGGGTAACGTGCATGTTCTGTATGATAAACTTCAGCAGTTCTTGTCAAAAGTGCTGTATATTCATAGCACTTACTCTGACGAGCACGTTCACGAGCCTGTTTAAAATTCGGAAGAGCCATTGCAGCAAGAATACCAATAATAGCAATAACTATCATTAGTTCAATTAATGTAAAAGCATGTTTATTTTTTTTCATATTATTCACCTTTAAATTTATTATACCACAAAAAAAAGTTTTACAAAACATATATTATTGAGTATATTATGTTTTGATTAAGAATATAGGAGAATTAGGGAATTATGTTTAACAAGAAACAGGCGTGGTTGCCATTTGCTCTTGCACTGCTTGTTTTAACAACAGGTTGTGTTCCCAATAACTTTACTTTTCAAAAAGAATTTGGAAAATCAGGTTCAGGTTCTGCTGAATTTTTAAGTCCAACAGATATGGATATTGATAAAAATGGTAATTTGGTAATAGCAGATGCAGGGAATACAAGATTTCAAGTATTATCTACCAGCGGTTCTGTAGTTGCAACCGGTGGGGAATTTGGCGTTGACAAAATGAAACTACAGAGTGTAAGTGGATTGGGCGTAGACAAGTCAACTAATACTGTTTGGGTTTGTGATCAGAAAGGCAATAAAATAGTCAAGTTTGATATAGACGGTTCTCCTATGACCAAAGTAACCAAAAACATGAAATACCCTATGGACGTTGCTGTTGATAGCGAAAGCAATGTTTACGTCATAATGTCAAGAAATTCCGAAATATATAAATATAATGATTTTGGTCAATATCAAGGCAAGATAGGCGGTCAGGGTAAAGCAGCATTGATATTCCCAACCTCAATTACTATTCATAATAATATAATCTATATAACAGACTTTGGTGGAAAACGAATAGTTAAACTTAATTTAGACGGCACTTTCATAGAAGAAATAAAGAACAAAGGCGAATATGAAGAAATGAAAGGCCCATCTGGTTTGCATATTGATGAAAGTGGTAATTTATATGTTTTGGACTTAGGTGAAGTTCCAGTCGTAATTTTATCACCTGATGGCAAACTCATTTCTCAAGTTGGTACTTTTGGAAATCATGAAGGTAATTTCTTGTATCCAACAGGTGTTATAGCAAAATCCAAAGACGATGTTTATGTTTTAGATAACAGCAGAAACACTATATTAAATTTTGTAAGAAAAGCCAATTAATAAGCTAATAAAAAAAGAGAACGCCATGATGAAATCTATAAAAATAGCAATCATCATGGCGTTTTTTTTATTGGCAATGCTTAGTGGTTTTTGTTTCAGCATATGGTCATGGGCAAAAGAAATGTCACAACCATCTACTAATGGGAAAACAACAGGAGTAACAATAGAACAAGGCTATAATACAAAAAAAATTGCCAGTATATTAAAAGAAAAAAATATAATAAAAAGCGCTTTGTTGTTCCGAATTTATATAAGATTCTTAGCAGTAGACCAAAATCTTAAACCAGGACATTATTCTTTTACTGGCAAAGAAAGTTTATCTGAAGTTATTCAACATCTTCTAAAAGGGAACCAGAACACCATATCTGTCACGATACCAGAGGGAACTACTTTAAAAGATGCGGCTGCTATTCTACAAGATGCATCTATATGTAGCGCTATAGATTTCATGGAAGAAGTAACAGACCCTGGCAGGTTAGGCAAAATTTTTTCTAACTGGGAATTAATACCTCAAGCCGAAGGTTTAATATTTCCAGATACTTACTTTTTTGAAAAACACACTCCAGCAGGAAAAGTAGCAGAAAGAATGCTAAAATTAATGAAGCATCAGATAGATAAAGTTTTCTTTGCCAAGCTTCCTTTGGGCTTAAGTCAGTATGAAGGTTGCATTTTAGCCTCAATAGTAGAAAAAGAAGCTGTTTTAAACAAAGAACGACCAATTATTGCTTCTGTTTTCTATAATAGATTAAAGAAAAAGATGAAACTTGAATCCGGTGCTCCAGCTCTTTACGCATTAGGGATACATAAAAACAGATTATTAAACGAAGATTTAAAAGTCGATTCTCCTTATAATACTTATTTGAACACAGGTCTTCCCCCTACCCCTATATCTAATTTTGGCATTGCTTCAATGAAAGCTGTTGCCTGCCCTTCAGAAACAAACTATTTATTCTTTGTCGTTAACGGCAAAGATGGAGGTCATAATTTTTCAAAATCTTTAGAAGAACATAATAAAAACAAAAAAGATTATTTTGAAGTACGCAAACAAAATGAAAAATAAATTAATGTCAATAGTATTATTGCTGCTTTTCTGTTTGATTATTTTCCCAAACAGTTTAAAAGCAGAAACTTCAAATAGGATTATTTCACTCATTCCTTCCAGCACTGAAATGTTATTCTCAATAGGTTTTGGGAAAGAAGTTATAGCTATATCCAACTATTGTAATTATCCATCAAAAGAAATAGAAGGATTACCTAGAATAGGTGACCAGAATTTAAATATTGAAAAAATTCTCTCACTCAAACCAACTATTCTAGTAGATACAAATGGTATACATAAACGATACGAAGAGTTATTTCAAAAACTTAAATTAAATTACGTAAATCTCCTGATGAAATCTATGGAAGATGTTCCGTTAGAAGCTTCAAGATTAGCAGAGATATTAGGTGATAAAACTAAGGCTGATGATTTCATTAAAAACTGGAATCTTGAGATTAATAAATTAACAGTAAACAAGAATAGAAGCAATCCTTCTATATATATGGAGATATGGAATAACCCAATTCAAGCAGTTGGCGGAAATAATATAATGAATAGTATCATACTCGCTGCTGGAGGGAAAAATGTCTTAGAAAAACAGAATGACTATCCGGTAATAAACAGTGAAATACTAATGGTTGCCAATCCAGATATAATTATATTAGCATATCCAGATGCGGATATAGAATCTGTAAAAAAAAGGCCCGGCTGGAAGATTATTAATGCAGTAAAAAACAATCAAGTTTTCAGCATTGATCAAGATACGATAGTAAGACCTGGTCCAAGAAACATTGAAGCAATTAGAGAAATAAACAAATTCATAAATAAGGTAGAAGAAAAATGAAAAGAATTAGTCAATTATTCATTTTGGTTCTTTTTCTTTCCGTATTTTTAGGAGACTTCCCAGCTTATGCAGAAAAAGATTCTGGCAATATGTGGTCGACCATAGAAACAGCATCTGGAACATGTGTTTTTACCATTAATTTACCAATAGACGGTTGTTTAACAATTATTACAGAAATTAACGGACGAAATAAAACAGAAAGACTTTGGGGCCCAAGATTTATGAAAAAGGGCACCTATCGTCTTAGCTTTCCTGAAAAAAAACTGACAAATAAAAAGGGACATATTGAATTATATAATATAAAAATGACGCCATTTAAAGAAACAGGTAGCAAAGGCAAAGGGGAACGTCAGTTCGATAATCCTACTGGAATAGATTATGATATAGCCCGCAAAGAAATACTTATTGCCGATAGCGGAAATGATAGAATTGTTCGACTAGGAAAAGACGGCAGATTTGTAGGGAAACACGGAGGTTTTGGTTTATCATACACAGGAAGCAAAAGAAGTGACGAAGGCGAAGATAGTCTAAATAGCCCTTATGATGTTGCTGCTGGAGGATTTTCCAATTTTTATATTTCTGATTATGGCAATGATAGAATAGCAATTTACGATTCATATAAAAGCTATAAAGGGAACCTTTTCCCGAAAAAGAATGATCGACGGAATCGGCTGAATAAGCCTAAAGGAATAGTTACTGATTACGAAAACAACATCTGGGTAGTAGATGGTCGTTCTGATTTAGTATATAAGATTTCACCTCATAGTTCCAAATTACTAGAAATAGGTGGGTTTGGATATTCAGAAAAACAATTGAAAAACCCAACTCAAGTTGATGTTGGAATAGATGGTTCTGTATATATAGCAGATAGAGGGAAATCTAGAGTAGCTGTTTACGACAGATTGGGCTCATATAAATATGAAATCAAAGACAGTTTGAAATCACCTACTGGAGTAGCAGTTGATAGTGATGGACTACTGACAATATGTGATGATACATTAAATGAGCTTAGTCTTTACACCCCACAAGGAATAAGACTTAATGTAATTAGTGAAGCCGCTAACGGGACTTCTTTCAAGAAGCCATCCGATATAGCTTTATGTGATGATACAATTTTTCTGCTTGACAGCGGAAATCATAGAATCATACATATAAAAAGAGAAAAAGAAGGTTATGTTGTTTCTTGGCAAGGACCTTCTACTGTGTTAGAATAATCAAAACAGATAATAACTGGGAGCAAAACATTGAATCGCAAACAAATCAAATTTATCTTTTGCTTTTTACTTATAATCTTAGCAGTATCATTCACTACAGGTTGTAAAAATAAAAAGTCAAAAAATCAAAGTACAACTAAAACTTCAGTAAAACTTTCTAATTCCACAAAAAATATCCCCTTAGCAGAATTATTACCTAAAACAGACGTTGTTACTGGTAAATACAAGAAGGAACTGCCAGAAAAAGTTACTGATGAATATATGTATGGTACCCTTGCTGGGCAATATGGAAAATTGGATGTGTGCGAAGAACATTTGATAAAAACTCTTAAAATGGAAAAACTGTTCATAGAAGCCCATCATAATCTTGGATTATGTTACTATAAACAAGGCCGTATTAATGAAGCTGTCAAAGAATGGAAACAAACTTTGGCACTTTGTCCCTCTTATGCTGAAACTTATTACAATTTATCTATATTCATGATGGATATGAATCGAGAAGCTGATGCAATAGAACTTCTGAACAGATGTGTGAAATATGAACCATTTCATTTGAAAGCAAGATATGCATTAGGCTCAATCTGCAAACAAAAAGGTCAAAACCAGGAAGCAATCATACATTTTAAAGCTTATGAAAGCAAAGATAGAGGAGACCCCAGGGTTTTAATTGCTCTTGGAGAGTTATATCTTCTCGAAGGTCAGCAGGATGCTTCTTTAAAAGCCTTTGAATCTGCCTCTAGAATAGATCAGAAAAATGGCAAAGTATTCTATCAATTAGGAATTGCATATCATAGACGTGGTTTATTAGATAATGCAATAATGAATTATAAACGTGCTTCAGAATTAATGCCGAATAACGTTGACTGTTACATCAATCTTGGCGACATATATGCTAGCCGTAATGAATTTGCCTCAGCCTTAGCTTCGTATAATGCGGCTTTAGGCATTGATCCGTCAAACAGTTATGCCTCACGCAAAGCTAAGGTAGTAGAAGCCAAACTCTTAGAAAAATGAGTAAATCATATACCTTCGGAGATAGCCCTTCCAAAAAGCTGTCTTCAAAAGAAAAAGTTAAATTTTCTATTCTAGGAAACCGACTTGGTCTTTCTGATGAGAATGCTCGCCTTTTATTTGAATCACTTCATAAAGATACTGCTCATATTTTTTCTATACCAGAATCATTAGTTTCTTCAGAAATTGATTTTTCAGGAAGAGACTTTGACCTTGTATTTACAATTAGCAAACAAAATACACCTTCAAGCAAAGTATGAATAACATAATAAATCAAATATCACATTGGGAACTTTTAGACATAGAGAAACCAGCCCGCTATCTTGGCGGCGAAGCTAATCAAGCAAAGATAAAAGCTAATCCAAAGCTTAGAGTCTGTCTGGTTTTTCCAGATTTATATGAACTGGGAATGTCTAATCAAGCCATAAAAATATTTTATGAATCCATAAACAACAGAGATGATGTTATGGCAGAAAGATGTTTTGCTCCTTGGCCTGATTTCGAGACACTTCTTAGAAAGAAAAAATTACCTCTTTATTCGCTGGAAACCGGAACAGCATTAAATCAATTTGATGCTCTTTATATTACACTTCCATATGAAATGACATTCACTAATGTTCTTTATATTTTAGACCTTGGTGGAATTCCGCTTCTTTGGAAAGACCGAAAAGACGGGCCCGTAATAATCGCTGGCGGTCCGTCAGCGGCTAATCCGATGCCAGTATCAAAATTTATGGATGCGATTTTTATTGGTGACGGCGAAGAATCAATTCTAGAAATGTGCGACGTTCTGATTTCTGCTAAAGAAGCCAAGAGCAGTATATCTGAAAAAAGGAAAGCTTTAAGCAAAATTTCTGGAATGTGGGTTCCAGAATTTCCAGCAAAATCTGTTACACGAAGAGTATTCAAAGGTTTTTCGCAAAGTGCTCCTCCACTACATCCAGTTGTTCCAAATGTTCAAGCAACTCATAATCGTGCTGCCATAGAAATATTCAGAGGATGCATCAGGGGTTGCCGTTTCTGTAATGCGGGTTTTTACTACAGACCCAAAAGGGAACGCCCTGTTGAAAACATTGTTAAATATTCCTGTGAAATGCTGAAAAATACAGGAGAAGAAACATTAGGTCTTCTTTCTTTGTCTACATCAGATTATTCAAATTTTGAAAGTCTAGTAAAAGCTTTACAAGCTTCAAAGCTTTATCCAGAGCAAACAATTTCAATTCCTTCGCTAAGAATGAATGATAATACTATAAAGTTACTGGATGAAACCCCTCAGATTAGAAAAGGCGGTTTAACATTTGCTCCTGAAGCAGGTACACAACGTTTAAGAGATGTTATTAATAAAAATATTACAGAAGAAGACATCATAAACGTAATGAAAACAACAGGTGATTCTGAATACCGTACGGTTAAACTATACTTTATGATGGGCCTTCCTTTTGAAAAAGATGAAGATATTGAAGGCATTGTTGCTCTTGTTAAGAGACTTGAAGAAATCGGCCGTTCAACTAAACCTAAAAAGCAGATATCCATTAGCTTATCTGGCTTTATTCCAAAGCCCTTTACTCCTTTCCAATGGGCAGGTCAGAATTCAATTGATGAATTAAAAAGAAAAAGAGTCATGGTCTGCAAAGGCTTAGAAGGAAGTTCAACAAAGATTTCGTGGAGAGAAGAATACCTTTGCCTGTTAGAATCTGTTTTAGCCCGCGGTGATGAAAAGATATGCGATTTGATTTTAGCCGCCTACCAAAACGGTTGCAAATTAGACGGATGGTTTGAACACTTTAGCAGAGAAGGTTGGGAAAAGGCTTTTGAACAGACTGGCATAAAAGCTGAAGACTACACAAGAAGTCATAATATTTCTGAAAAACTGCCGTGGGATTTCATAGATTTCCTTACTCCAAGAGCATTTTTTGAAAAGGAATACAGACTTGCTGCTGAAATAGCCGGAGAAGAAGTAGAATGACGATTCAAATTACAGAAAACATAGAAAATCCAGATGAAATAAAAGCCAAGGTTATTTATACAAAAACACAGCAGGCCAGATATGTAGCTCATCTTGATAATATAGATGTAATGTGCAAAGCATTAAGAAGAATTCAACTGCCATATGCTGTTTCTCAAGGCTGTCACCCTCGTCCAAAGCTTTCTTTCGCCTCCCCTCTCCCATTGGGACATGCAAGTTACTGTGAATACTTTGTTGTTACACTAACAAAAAATATTGATCCTGAATGGTTAAAAGAAGCTTTAACCAAAGAACTTCCCAATGGAATGGAAGTTATAGAAGTAATAACACCTTATCACGACAAAAGAACTAAAAACAAAGGTGATTGCGTAAAATACAGACTGACTTTTGATAGCGAAGATATCTGCAACAAAGCGTTTGATTTCCTAATTAATCCAGAAACAACCTTTGAAATAGAAAGCAAAGGCAGAGTAAGAACCTATAAATTAGGTTCAGCAGTTAAAAAGCCCACAATGTATCATGAAGACAATAAATACTTCATTACAGCAGATTTTATTCAAGGATTAGCTGAGGTTCCATCTGTATCAAAAATCATTACAGCCCTCGCCAGATTTTTAGGCGATAGCAAAGACAGCCTTAAACTAATAGAACGTCTTTCTTTGCAGGCTTTATAAAATTTTAGGAGTTAAAGATTTGAGTAGAAAAATATTAGTAAACATAGGCCCTTATGAATCAAGAGCCGCGATTATAGAAGACGGCAGACTCTGCGAACTTATGTATGAAGTTGCCGATGATGAAAAAATTGTCGGATGCATCATTAAAGGCAGAGTAGCCAATATAGTTCCAGGCACCCAAAGTGCATTTGTTGATATAGGTATTCATAAAGATGCTTTTTTAACCCTTAATGGAGTTGAAGAATTCAACAATTCCGACGCCCAGGACATTTTTAGAAGCCCAATACAGGATGTATTAAAAGTGGGTCAGGATGTTATTCTGCAGATTCTAAAAGAGCCTACAGCAGCTAAAGGTCCTCGTTCCACCATGGCGATTTCATTCCCAGGCCGTTATCTGGTTTTCATGCCGACTCAAGCAAGTATTGGAGTTTCTAGAAGAATAAGTCAGGAAAAAGAAAGAGAAAGACTTAGAGCAATTGGCCAAAAACTTGCTCCCAAAGGAACTGGCATAGTTTTCAGAACAGCTTCTGAAGGATTAGAAGAAGCTGCACTAAAAGCTGACCTTGATTTGCTAATAAAAATGTGGAACAAGGTTGAAAAGAAAATGAAGAAAGCTCCACCAAGAACAATTCTTCACAGAGATATGCCTTTACCATTAAAAGTAGCTCGAGACTATTTTGATGATGAAATAGACGAAATGATAGTAGACAATGAAGAAGCCTATAAATCAATAATAGAAGACTGTGAATTCTTATCACCTCTTCAAAGAGCTAGTTTAGAACTATATAAAGAAAGTACACCTCTCTTTGAAAAATACGGAATAGAAAACGAAATAGAAAAAGCTATGTCGAGAAAAGTATGGCTGGATTCCGGAAGTTATTTATTCTTTGACAAAACCGAGGCTATGTATTGCATAGACGTAAACTCCGGGCGTTTTTCCGGCGGTTCAGATCTAGAAGAGACTGTTTTCAAGGTAAATATGGAAGCAGCAAAAGAAATAGCCAAACAAGTCCGTTTGCGCAATCTTTCAGGAATGATAATAATAGATTTCATTGATATGGAAACTCCCGCTCACCGTAACCAAGTTCTGAAATGCCTAAAAGAAGGTTTCAAAGGCGATAAGAACAAGCCCAACATTCTTGATTTTTCAGAATTAGGATTAGTCCAGATGACAAGACGCAGAACCTCTGCAAGCCTTGATGAAATAAGAAAAGAAGTCTGCCCATGCTGCCAAGGATCAGGTAAAGTTTATTCAAATCAGACAATGGCTAATGTAATAAAAACAAATATTCTTGAAGAAGCAAAGAGATACCAGACTCATAAATTAGTAGTTTATGCCCACAAATGTTTATTAGATGTCATTAGAGGACATAAAGATGAAAAACTTAAGGAATTATCAGAAAGATGTGGACGTGAAATAATACTTCGACCAACAGACAGTTTTGAAACAGAATATTTCAAAATCGAACCTATTCTCGGAGAAACTGACCCTGTTGAAGAAGAAAAAGAACATATAAAAGAACAAATTCTTTTTAAACCCAGCTGGAATGATAATCGATTTAGAGAAGAATCAATATTGCCCGTTAGTCATTAATTAAAGGAGTTTAATATGAAGGGAAAAATATTGGGATTATTATTTGGATTAGTCATAACAGTATCTACTCCAATAGATGCCGCAGAAATAAAGTATAATTTTTCTAAAGGGGCGGTTTACTCGTATACTTATACTCAACAGGATGTTTCCGCTGCTGCAGCCCCAATAATTGCCCCTAAAAAAACTTCTGACAGCCAAAAGGTAGATTTTATTATTAAAACAGTAGGTTTTCAGGACAATACCTTTATCTTAGATATAGGGAATCAAAATGCGACATTCAGACGTTATGTTTCACCAAATGGCTCGCTAAAAGGCTCTCCGGCAGAAGACAGAAACCGTTTGCCATTTTTCATTGTTTTTCCTGATGGAGACTGGAAAATAGGAACCTCTATCACCCAAAACAATGAAATAATAGCCTTTGGGAAGAGAATACCCGTTAAATGGAATCTTACTCTAGCAAAAGTAAATAGCATAAGAAATCTTGCTGAAATAACTTTTGAAACAAAATTTGGGGTTTCAGACGACAAATTCTTTTCCAGATTAATCAGCTATAAAGGTAAAATTATATTTAATATGGCTGAAGGGGTAATTCATCAAGCAGATTGGAGTTCTGATTACAAAGCAAAACTTATTTGTAAAGAAATTGCAATATCAAGAAATCTTTGGAGCTTTGAAAAGAAAACAACTTATAGCCTTAAAATGACAGGAGTTGAAAAATGAAAAAATATTACATAGCAATATTATTTACATTTATCTGCTCTATCAGTTTTTCTCAGACATCTGGCAGTTATGATATAACAACCCCTTTTAAGCTATGGATTCTCAAAAATGAAGCCAAAGCTATGTCAGAATTAGGGCAAGACAGTATGCTCTTAGATGACAGTTCAACTCCTTTTGTAATTCTTCCAAAAATCTCCTTTATTCCTAAAAAAGCTGAAGAAGACCTTTGGAGTATTCATAGAAATATATATTCTTTTCTAAATGAAGTCCAAAAAATATATGAACTAGCAAAACACTTTGGAAATGGGAAACTAGCAGTAACTCTTAAACAAGCTAGACCAGAAATATGGGGATATTCAGCTTTGTATATTCCTTGCTTTTCTCTGCCGAAATCAGTAATTAACTCTACAAGAAGTGCTTTTTTCAATTCTTTATTTATCGCAATAGGTCTTGATTTAAAACGAGATAAAGACTTATCTGCCAGACTAAAAACAGCTATTCGACAGCTAAAAGATGAAGAATTCCGATTAACAAAAGAATATATTTCTACTTTTAAAGCTTTGTATCCTTCCGAAAGATCTGTTGTTCACCTGGAACAGTTTTTAGAACAAGGTGTTCAAAAACAATTTGCAACCGGCATAACTGAAATTATTAATTCCGCGAAACAAATGGTTCCAGAATTGAAAACTACAGCAAAAACAGTTATCAATACAAATACTTCAGATGAAGAAGACGACTTGTTAAGTGAATTAGAATCTCTTTCAGATACAAAGGCAGAAGAAGAATCCAAACCTATTGAAAAAATGGAATCACCAGATCCTGATTCATCGAATATTTACGACATATGGTAAAAAAAAAGAAGCTGTTTATAACAGCTTCTTTTTTTATCTATTATAATAATCTCTCAGTTTTGGAGAAGAATTTACACGAAGTTTTTTAAGCGACTTTTCTTCTATTTGTCTAACTCGTTCTCGTGTAACTCCCATTATTCTACCTATTTCTTCTAAGCTTCTAGGAATACCGTCTTCAAGCCCAAACCTCAATTTAATAACTGTCTGCTCACGTTCACTTAAAGTTTCTAAGACCTTAGATATCTGATCTCTAAGAATGTTGTCGATAACGGCTTCTTCTGGACTGACAGCACCTTCATTGGATATATAGTTTTCCAAAACAGTGTCATCTTTATCACCAACAGTGACTTCCAAAGAGACTGGTTCCTGAGTTAGTTTTTGAATTTCTTTAATCTTTTCTATAGGCAAATCTGTTTGTTTAGCCAATTCTTCAGTAGTTGGTTCTCTGCCATACTGCTGAACAAAATTGCTGATTTGTCTTCTAACTTTATTCACCAGTTCCATTATATGAACAGGTATTCTGATAACTCTGGATTGTTCTGCTATTGCACGTGTAATAGCCTGTCTTATCCACCAGGTAGAATAAGTAGAAAACTTATACCCCATTGTATAATCAAATTTTTCAATAGAACGAAGTAAGCCTAAATTTCCTTCTTGAATGAGGTCCAAGAATAGCAAACCTCTATTTGTATACTTTTTAGCAATACTTACAACAAGACGTAAATTTGCAGTAACAAGAGCCTCTCTAGCTTCATGATCACCCTCAAGAATGCGTTTCGCAAACTCTCTTTCCTGATCATGAGTTGCTAAAGTAAGCTTTGTTAATTGCTGAAGATAAAGCTTAACAGAGTCGTCAAAAATAGATTCTTCCTTAAGCTTTTCTCGTTCATCCTGAATATCAACTACATCATCAGAATGATTTTGAAAATCATTATCTTCATTATTTATCTCAGAATCAGAGACTGAAGAATTATCTTCTATGCTGACTTTGCTTTCATCAGCATTATTAGTAAGATTTTCTTCAACTTTTGCCTTTTTCCTAGGCATTTACTTCTCCTTGAAGAGCAAATTTACCCATAGCTCTGAATTTTTTATAACGTTGTATTATTAATTCATCGGCAGAAATTTCTTTTAAACAAGGCAAATTATTAAAAATACATTTACGAATTTCTTCCGCTGCATGACGATAATCTCTGTGAGCAGCTCCTAATGGCTCTGGAAGAATACCATCAATTATTCCTGCTTCAAGTAAATTTTTAGCACGAAGCTGCAAACTGCCAGCAGCCACTTCAACTTTTGAAGGGTCATTCCACAAAATTGCCGCACAACCTTCAGCAGAAATAACAGAATAAACAGAATATTCAAACATAAATATTCTATCACCTACTCCTAATGCTAGAGCGCCACCACTACCACCTTCACCGGTAACAAAACATAAAATAGGAACTCTTATTTCGGACATTTCTGCTAAAGACTCGGCAATAGCGTTGCTTTGCCCTCTTTCTTCAGCTCCTATTCCAGGAAAAGCGCCTGGAGTATCTATAAAAGTAATAATCGGCAGATTAAAATGCTCCGCCATATGCATTAATCTTATAGCTTTACGATATCCTTCAGGATGTGCCATACCGAAGTTTCTATTAATGTTTTCTTCAGTGTCATGGCCTTTCTGATGACCAATCAGCATTACACTATATTCGCCTATTTTTCCAATACCGCCAACAATAGCCTTATCATCGCCAAATTCTCTGTCACCATGAAGTTCAAAAAAGTCTTCTCCGCAAAGCAGATTGATGTAATCTATAGTTGAAGGTCTTTCAATGTGCCTTGCCACTTGGATAGCCTGAAATGGTGTAAGATTAGAATATATATCTTTTTTGCGGTTAATAACACGACTTTCAACAGAATCTATCCAATTCTGAAGTTCATCTTTTTCTTCTTTATCAGTATCGTTGCTTTCTTGAGTAGCTTTTAATTCATTCAGATATTGTTCATCGCCAGAAAAGCTTTCAAAATCTAAATATTTTGGC
>JAEEGL017124458.1_pt1 | contig 17325 bp, 15 predicted proteins | sample 9134231 | NCBI WGS metagenome assembly JAEEGL01 (sample SAMN16246548, study PRJNA631951) | gut metagenome | biome: gut microbiome; feature: rumen; material: fiber-attached | host: Bos | place: Iran: Karaj | collected 2018-10
AGTTGTTGAAGGTTCTATTTCTCTTGTGAGCTTAGCCGGTTAGTTTTTGCTTTTTCCGTTTTCCTCCATCCAGGAGGCTTGTTTGTTGTACTCTTTTTTGCTTCCTTCTGCTACATATCTTTTCTCTTTGTTTTCACACTATACACCTATCAAGATCCCTATCAGGCGTACTGCCAATGCTACAAGCCAAGCCAGCAGGCACTGGAACAATACAACATAAACCGCCCATCCTTTACCCAGCTCCCGTTTTATGGATGCAATGGATGCTACACACGGAGTATACAACAAGCTGAATACAAGCAGGCAAACTGCGCTGAGGCCGCTCATTACCTGCTGTAATCCGCCTTCTGATTCATACAACACTCTTAAAACCGAAACAACACTTTCTTTTGCCATAAAACCGCTAATCAGAGAAGTGATGATCCTCCAATCTCCCAGCCCAATCGGGCGAAAGGCAGGAACAAGAAGGCTTGCTACACCAGCAAGGAGGCTGTCTTTGGAATCAGAAATCAGATTAATATGATAATCAAAGCTTTTTAAAAACCAAACAATGATCGTTGCAATCAAAATTACTGAAAATGCCCGTTGCAGAAAATCCTTGGATTTTTCCCAAAGCAACTGTACAACGTTTCGCAGACTTGGAAACCGATAATTGGGAAGTTCCATCACAAAAGGAACTGCTTCTCCCCGAAAAATGCTCTTTTTATATAAAAGTGCAGTAAGAACCGCAAAAATGATTCCAAGCACATATAGTCCGCCCATTATTAAACCGCCTTTTCCCGGAAAGAATGCCTGCACAAAAAAGCCATAGATTGGCAGTTTAGCAGTACAGCTCATAAACGGGGTTAAAAGGATGGTCATTTTACGGTCCCGTTCGCTTGGAAGAGTACGTGTTGACATAACGGCCGGGACTGTACACCCGAACCCAATCAGCATAGGTACAATACTTCTTCCGGAAAGGCCGATTCTTCTGAGCATTTTATCCATGACAAATGCTACTCGGGCGATATAACCGCTGTCCTCCAAAATTGAAAGGAAGAAAAACATGGTTACTATAATTGGAAGAAAGCTGATTACGCTTCCCACTCCTTCAAACAATCCTTTGATTACAAAATCATGAATGACAGTATTCACCCCGGCAGAAGTCATCGCAGCATCTACGATTGCTTTTATCCATTCAATCCCACCAGAAAATAGGTTCTGAAGCCAGGCCCCGATTGCATTGAATGTCAGGATAAAAACCAGAAACATGATCAGAATAAACAACGGTATCGCCGTATATTTACCGGTTAGGATTCTATCAATCCTTTGGCTTCGAATATGTTCTTTACTTTCATGCGGCCTTCGGACGCACTCATCACACACTTTTTTTATATATTCAAAGCGCATATCCGCTACCGCAGCACTGTGATCAAGTCCCCTCTCTTTTTCCATCTGAATAATGATATGCTCCAGAAGCTCCTGCTCATTCTGCTCCAGTTGAAGCTTCTTTAGTATATTTTGATCTCCCTCTATGAGTTTGCTGGCTGCGAAGCGGATAGGAATTCCTGCCTGCGCAGCATGATCCTCTATCAGATGAATTACAGCATGTATGCATCGATGGACTGCTCCGCCATGGTCTGAATTATCGCAGAAATCCTGTTTTAATGGACGTTCCTGAAACCTGGCTACGTGAATAGCATGGCTAATCAGTTCGTCAACTCCTTCATTTTTAGCTGCTGAAATTGGCACCACGGGAACGCCAAGCATCATCTCAATTTTATTAATATCGACTAACCCTCCGTTCCCGGTCATTTCATCCATCATATTCAATGCAACCACCATCGGGATATTCATTTCAAGAAGCTGCATTGTAAGATAAAGATTGCGTTCAATATTTGTGACATCAACAATATTGATGATGCCTTTCGGTTTTTCATTAAGAACAAAATCCCTTGATACAAGTTCTTCGCTGGAGTATGGGGACATGGAATAAATTCCCGGCAGATCCGTAACAAGAGTATTGGAATACCCTCTAATTGATCCGTCCTTTCTGTCAACCGTAACCCCCGGAAAATTTCCTACATGCTGATTGGCCCCAGTAAGCTGATTAAAAAGCGTGGTTTTGCCACTGTTCTGATTGCCAACCAGCGCAAAAGTAAGAAGAGCCCCTTCAGGAAGAGGATCCCCGCTTCCTTTAGGGTGAAATCTTCCGCCTTCACCCAGCCCAGGATGCTCGGTATGAGAAACTGCGATATGATCAGCGTCGGTTCTGTCAACCGGGTTTGTTTTCTCAACCTGAATCTTATCCGCATCATCCAACCGCAACGTCAGTTCATATCCACGGATTTTAATCTCCATGGGATCACCCAATGGAGCAAATTTTGTTACCGTCAAGTCGGTTCCGGGAATCACTCCCATATCGAGAAAATGCTGTCGCAGGGCGCCTTCTCCCCCAACAGAAGTGATAATGCCTGATTCGTTAATTTTTAATTCTTTTAAAGTCAATCTCTTTTCCTCTTCATAAATAAAGTTGGATAATTGCAGTTATAACATTTGTTATTCTACGCCTTATTCATCAAATAAGCAGTTTCCCGTTCCGAACGCGGACAAATACTCGTCTTGAAACGCTTCCATTGCTGACTCTACCGCTGGATTGCCCAATAGCGAATCAAATATCGAGGGACTAAGTGTGCACGCATCAATTCCGATTCTGCATAATTCCTGAACCTGATAACAGTTATGAAATGAAGCCCCTAATAATTTAGATGAAAATCCGTTTTGCCGAATAATGTCCTGCATTTCTTTCACTGCGTTGATTCCATTGATCCCCAAATTATCTATCCGGTTTATATAAGGAGCAATATAATCTGCACCGACCTTTGCGGCAAGAAACACTTGCATCGGCGAATAAACAATTGTTCCGCATGTCTTTATGCCTTCTCTTTTCAATTGAGTTATCGCCTGGATTCCTTCTCGAACAACAGGAATTTTAACAACAGTTCTTTCTCCCAAAAGCCGGATGATCCCGTGCGCTTCCCGAATCATCCCATTTGCATCCATCGATGTTGTTTGCACGAAAAGCAAATCATCTTTTATTGCAGAGCGAATTCTGGAAAGAACAGTACGTGGATCACAGTCGGTTTTAGCTAATATATGGGGATTTGTTGTGACGCCGTCTACCGGATATATCGAATACAGTCTTTCAATTTCGCTGATGCTTGCATCATCAATATATAGCTCCATTTTATCCTCCAAGCCATCGTAACTGTTTTAACAATCCGCAGGAATCAAGGTTCTGATTTTGAACGCGTATCAATTGTTTTTCCGAATACAAAAAACCTCTGATACAGAAACTCGGTAATAAAATTGATCAGCATATTCACTGCTGTCGCCAGATACTCATTCCATCCGAATTTCATTGTCATGATATGCTCAAACCACGCAGAAAGAGGTGTAAACACAGCATAAAACATCATGACTTTGAGCATAGCAACCGGTATGTTTGCCGCGGATTGAAATGTAAACCTCCTGTTTAGCGTAAAATTCCAGATTACGGATAGAACAAGCGCTGTAACATAAGAGACCCAATAAGGCAAATGAATCAGCTCGTTCAGGAGCGTAAAAGAAATAATCTCTATGATTCCAGCGCTGAGAGAAAAAAGCGTAAATTTAATAACTCGAATCAATTCTTTCATTGGAAAAACCTGCTATTAGCGGAACAAGGCTTTTGCCTGTTCCATTTTCTGGACAATCGGAACGCCAAACGGACATCTGCTTTCACATTGTCTGCATCCGATACAGTCGGCCGCATTATGTTCGAGCGCCTGATAATGGGCTTTGACGGAAGCAGGAACTGTTTCCTGCATTACTGCAAGGTCATACAGTTTGTTGACCATCGCAATATCAATCTCTCTAGTGCATGGTTTACAGTGATTGCAGTACATGCGTTTCCCGCTCATTGCATGAACAGGAGCAGAAGACAGTATACTCGCAAAATCAGTCTCCTGATCTGAAGCTGTTTCATATAAGACTGCTTCTTGAACGTGTGCAGGATTCGAAAACCCAACTAATACCGAGCATACTGACGGCCGAGTCAGACAATAGTGCAGGCACTGCAATGGGGATAATGCTACTTCGAACGGAGATGTTGATGCATTCAGCAATCGTCCGCCCGCGAACCCCTTCATAACGGTTATCCCGATATCATGCTGCTCACACAGCCGGTACAAAGAAGCCCTTTCCGGATCAATTCCATTCAATTTCTGATCATATTCATCTGCAAAATAATCATCGAGGCATTCAGTCGGCGGCATAAGATCAAATGCAGGATTGACTGAAAACAATAGCATTTCAATAATACCTGAAAGGGCGGCTTTCTTCGCAACAACAGGGTTATGTGAACTCAATCCGATATGCCGTATCTTTCCTGTCTCTTTGAGTCTGAAAACATATTCCAAAAACGGGCCTGAGGTGATCTCTTCCCATTCCTTCTCTGAGTCAACATAATGGATCATGCCGAGATCAATATAGTCAGTTTGAAATCTATTCAGCAGATCTTCAAAGGCAGGAACGACCTGGTCCAGGTCTCTGGTCCTAACATACTGCCCCTTCTGCCAAGTCGATCCAATATGTCCCTGTACAATCCATTGTTCCCGCTTATTCCGAATTGAATATCCAATATTGGACCTAACATTTGGCTCAGGCATCCAGCAGTCCAATATATTGATTCCTGCATCTTCACATTTCTGGATGATTTCCTGACAATCCTTCCGGCTTTGTCGTTCAAGCCATTCTCCTCCAAGACCAATCTCGCTGACATTTAATTCAGTTTTTCCTAGTCTTCGATATCTCATATACACCTCTGATCACGATCTGCGTCTTAATCAAGTATAAACTAAATCGAAGTATACTCCAATAATTCCACTGTATCGTATAAATCCCAGAACTGTCCGAAGCAATTCTCTCCTGTACGCCTTACTGGCATCCCTTTTTCATCCTATTCGAAACCGTCTCCAATCCCAAAAATAATTCGGTTTTCTCTTTCATGCAAATAGTGTCTTCAGAATTCAATCATTCCGATCTAAAGCAGAAACAGCCGGGAAACCCGGCTGCCTCTGCTGTCAGTTCAGAATACTATTACGGTTTGGGAGTTCCACAATTCGAGCAGAAATTTCCCGTGTTTTCGGATGAGCAGTTCGGGCATACCCACGGCCCATTGTCCGGTTTGGGACTCCCGCAGTTTGTGCAGAACTTGCCATTATTAACAGCCTGGCAAGAATCACATACCCAAGAACCATCTTTTACCTCAGAAGCCGGTGCATCTTCTTTCCCCGCCGGAGCAGTCCCCTGGATTTCATTTTTCAAATCAGATAATGCTGCCGGGATTGCAGCCGGCTGATATGGATCCTTGTCCGGATCAATAAAGCGCATTGATTGCACAATGATGTCCAGATCGGCAGCTACGTCATCGATAGAATTCCAGCGGATGTTTTCCCCATCCAGATTAATGTTCAAATAATAGTTCTGGTCGCTGCTGTAGCCTGCATTATCAGAAATCAGGAAAGAAGAATACACAAGGGATGCGGACCCATCACTCAGCGTATTCATATATACTTCAAATTCACTGCCGTCGCTGAGCGTAACTGTTTGAACCTGTGAAGGATCCTCGGACTTTTTGTAAGGAACATAACTGTAGGTCTCCATGCTGATTTCTGCCTTAATGCTTGAATTGGACCCAAAGTCAAAGTATCCGGTCAGATCATACCCGTCCAGTTTCGTTGCAAACATCCTGGCAGTTACCGTTGAACCGTCTTTAAAATTGCAAGCAAGTTCCGGGAAATCGATTGAAAGCATCAAGTCGCTGTATTCAAAGCTCAGCATTTTCACACCGGAATAGTTTCCATACGTCCAATAGTGATCCATAAGCTTTACAACCATCTCACCTTGAACGCGGTTTACTTCATTCTGAATTGCCTCAGTCAGAAGCGGAACCCTTTTCTCCGTGCTTACATTCCGGTTAATTCCATCCATATAGATGGAAATATACAATTTAGCGCCTTTTGTAATCTCAGGCACTCCGATCAGCCCATAGGCACGCTTCCCCTCCGGATCGATATATGCGGCTTTCTTTCCTTCGCCATCAAAAATGATATATTCATCATTTTCGCATTTATTCAGGAAACTCTCATAACTGTAGTCATCGGTTGCCTGATACGAATACTGAATCTGACTGTCCATATCCACAAGATGACAGGCATCCGTATCAAATTCTGTAGCTATCGCCCCTTCTGGCAGATTAAAAAGGATGAACCAGGGATCTTTTCGATAGGATTCATACAATGAATATGAAGCATATGGAGATATACATACCATTGGGTAGCATTCTTCGGGAATAAGCGCAGTATTGATATATGTGTTTTGCGGTAATTGCCGCAGGTAAACATTTTCAGGCGATGCATTCTCAGCAAACGCTGGAATGCTTCCAAATACAAAGAGAATTGCCAGGAAAAGTGAAATCAGTTTTCTTTTCATGAATGAATTCCTTTCTGCAGAGATGGTTATATCAGATCGTCCCTCCGCATATTATGCTCAGTAGGTGTAATAACAACAATCTATCAATGAAAGCGATTCTTTCATGCACCGGCTGTTTCTAAATGTCCAGTCCATTGCATGAATAAACGCTGAATTCACCTGATGGGCTATACACCTTATTTCATGAGAATTGTATCACAATGAAATCTAATTCGGCATTTATTTTGGCAATTGATCATCTCAGTACCACAAAGCATTTAGGTTCTGACCCTTTTCAAATCAGCTGACATAAACAGAAAAAATTGATATTTCGCCTTCCTATCCGTTCTATATGTTTTGCAGCTTTTCCTGTTCCTCTTCCACGATTCTTTTCATCTTCAGCATTTTGCATTCCATATCATAAGCAAGCTTAAACTGGGCCCTTGCTCGGATGAGATTGTGTTCCGAGTAATCGATAGAAAAATACTTATCGCCCTCTATATAATCCGTTAAGAATCGAACCCCGCATTCAATTGTCATTGTATAAGCCCCTTGTGAAAATGACAGCAATTCTTTTTGAGTAAAACACGGGCATGATTCCAAATACCCTTTAACAAACGAGCGGAAAAAATCCAGATCAAGTGTAATTCGTGACAGTTCTCTTTCATCTTCGTAAGAGGTAGATGCACCGAAGCGGATAGCATCGCCAAAGTCATAGGCGGATAATCCCGGCATCACAGTATCTAAGTCAATCACACAGATTGCCTTTCTGGTATCAGCATCCAGCAGCACATTGTTCATCTTTGTGTCATTGTGGGTAACGCGCACAGGTACTTCCCCTGCTGCTTTCATCTTCTGAAGCTTGCATGCCTCTGTCTCTCTAGAAAAAACAAAATGCAACTCTTCCCGTATGAGCTTACTCCGATTCATTTCATCTTTTCCCAGCGCGATACGCAGTTTTTCATATCGTGCAGGAGTGTCATGAAAATTACGGATAGTTTCTTCCAGATCTCCGACTGGAAATGAGGCTAATTCATATTGAAATCTTCCAAAGGCACGGGCACATTCATAAAAATCTTCAGCAACGTCAGCGTGTTGTAAGCAGATGCTATTTTCGATATAGCGGTAGATTCGCCAGTACTCCCCCTTTTCATTGACATAAAAGATCCTGCCGGAACGATCCGGAATAAACTGTATCATCACTAGGTCATGATCTGAATTTTTGGATAAAAAAGAAGAAATCATCGTCAGGTTGTGAACAAGGGCCTGGACGTTCGGAAAGACATAAGGATTCAGCTTTTGCAGTATATACCTCACTCCAAGGTCTGTCTCAATCAGATAGGTATCATTAATATGCCCGTTTTTGATCCTAACCTGTGAAACGGGAATCCCTTCAATCTCAAATTGGTTGATTGCAGCCAGCATGTTTTTCTCTTAGTCTCCTTATGCAATTCCGTTCAAATCAATCTGGTCAAAAAGAGTTTCTAACGAATTATTCCAAGCATTATGATACTACATAGCACTGAGGTTCTCCTGCGCAATATCAACGCATTGGACAGATTGCAGCAGCGTTTGCCTGTAACGATATGTTTTAGTATTATTTGAGTAGTATACCTGAAAGAAGGTGAAGCATTTGAAAGCACCGTTTTCATCATATCTGGATCATATTCTCCCTCCACTGAAATCCATCATTGACTATCTCAGTTCCTATTATGAATATGTAAGCTTACTATCAACGGACTCTGTAGGCTTCACAATCGGAATTTCAAAAAAGAAGAAAACACTCCAGAACGAAAATCTCACCACGGAACGCGGCACTGTAATTCGGGTATTGAAAGATGGGCTTTACAGTGAATATGCGTTCAATCAGATTAATCCGGAAGAACCGGAACTGACAGCAAAAAATGCTCACCTTGCTTTGGAACAGCAGTTTCAAATGCTCAAGCATATCAGGGTGCCGGTTTTTCAAACAGCCGCATGCAAAGATGAACCACTAGATTTGCTGATCGAAAAAGAAACAGAACGTCTTCCTGAAAATGAGGATTTAGGCTCACTCGTTTCCTTTCTGTCTGACTTATCCGTAAAAGGTCAACAAACAATAACCAATGCCATCGACTGCAATGTCCGCGCAGTATCTACCCATATTTCTAAGCTTTTCTTGTCTAAAGAACGTTGCCTCCGTCAGAGTTACGTTTACACCGAAGGAAGCATAGCGGCTTTCGCTCCAAACCAGGACGGCGAGATAAAAACAGCTTATGAAGGAGTTTCCGGACTGGGAGGGCCTGAAATCCTCGCTGCTCTTCAGGAAACAATAACAAAAATGCCCAAGATTATGGATGACCTTCTGAAAGCAGAAAGAGTATCTCCCGGAGAATACGAGATCATTACTGATCCTGGCATATCTGGTCTTATTGCGCATGAAGCATTTGGTCACGGCGTCGAAATGGATATGTTTGTCAAGGAACGGGCTCTAGGCGCTCAGTATCTAAACAAACGTGTTGGAAGTGATCTTGTGACAATGCATGAAGGAGCTTTATGTGCAGATAGCGTTGCTTCTTATGCTTTTGACGATGAAGGGACCCTCGCCGGAGATGTCACGGAAATCGATCATGGAATACTGAAAACCGGGATCTGTGATCTGATTTCTGCATTAAGACTGGGGATTCAGCCAACCGGGAATGGGAAGCGTGAGAATTATTCCCATAAGGTTTATACAAGGATGACAAACACCTTGTTCGAATGCGGGAATAATACTCTGGAAGAAATGATTTCATCGATAAAACATGGCTATCTGCTTTCCGGTACCGAGAGCGGAATGGAAGACCCAAAGCACTGGGGAATCCAGTGTATCATATCTAGAGGCTATGAGATTAGAAACGGGGAAATGACCGGAAAAGTGGTTTCTCCTGTAATCATGACAGGCTATGTCCCCGATCTTCTGGGAAACATCACGATGGCCGGATCGGAGCTTAGAATTGACGGAAACGGTGCGTGCGGCAAAGGGTACAAAGAATGGGTAAAAGTAGCGGACGGCGGTCCCTATCTGAAAACGAAAGCGAGGCTCGGATAAATGCTAACCCGTATCATTGATCAGATTCATGCATTAGGCTGCGAAATATTTGAGATAACAGAAGAAACCATTAATACCTGGGAATTCTACCTTATCCGGCACTCTCTAGATCAGAATAGGGTTGTAGAAACTAAACAGTTCCATATAAAACTATATCGAAGACTAAATCGCGGCGCTGATATCGGCATCGCATCAGGCATTATTTCTCCGACTCTAAACGATACTGAATTGAACGCGGAACTATCTAAAATCTATCTCCAAGCTGGTCTTACATGCAATCCATCCTTTTCGCTGAATCATTCTTCACTCCCACCCATTCCTTCCCTCGATGTGGATATTGAAGCAATTTCCAGTCCTTTACTCAAATCGATCCTTGAGATTCCGGAAACAGAAACGGAAAGAATCAATTCATGTGAGCTGTTTGTTTCCAAAGTACAAAAAATGTATGTTAACTCGAACGGGGTCACCTACCGTATGACTTATCCCTGCTCCATGCTTGAGGTGGTCATCAATTCCAGAGAGAACGGAAAAGAAATTGAACTGTATAGGAATTATACATTTGGAACTTGTGTTCCTATGCTTTTTGTCAATCGGATCAAATCGGCATTTCAGTTGGGGAAGGATCGTCTTCACGCTATGCCGACTCCCAGGCTCACAAAATCTGATATTATTCTTTCCGGTGAAAGTGCTGTCTCCCTTTACGAGTTCTATGTGTCAAAAATGAATGCAGAAATGCAGTACCGTAGCTTATCCGACTGGACCGTCGGGAAAGAAATTGTGCCTGATCCAACCGGAGATTTAATATCCATATATGCAGTATCGCATCTTGAAAACTCTTCCCATGATTATCCTGTTGATGCGGATGGCGCCTGGATACAAGACCGGTATTTAATTCGGGATAATATCGCAATGAGCACATGGGGAAGCAAACAGATGAGCGATTATATTGGAAGCAGCAATAGCTCTTCTGTCTATAACATTATCGTATCCGGCGGGAAAGTCCCGGCAGAAGGATTACATTCCGATGAATATCTTGAGTTGTTTGACTTTTCAGATTTACAGATCGATCCGGTTGGCGGGGATATTCTTGGAGAAATCCGTTTGGGTTACTGGCATCATGGAGGAAGGATTATTCCTGTTTCCGGAGGTAGCATCTCTGGAAATATGCAGGATGTTCTTGCTTCGATCCGTTTTTCAATTGAGACAGTTCAATATGACAATTATGTAATTCCGAAAGAAACACTATTAAGAAATCTGAGTATTACTGGAGTAGAATAGCAAACAAAGCAATAATTGTCTCCTCTATGTCTACCCACACATTCCAAGCCGTCTTTCATCGCAAGGTGAAGACGGCTTTTGCCGCAACAGAAGCAGCTGTACCATATCATTCCAGTTTTTCGCGTCGCACCATTTCTGCCAACGGTTTAAACTCATATACAGCATCGCGCAATTGAAGCGCATGTTTTCTTCTTTTGAAATCTGTGACATACTCGAAAAGAAGGTCTCCAACCGCTGTCCAGAGAGCTACCCATGCAAAAATAGTAATCATTTGTCCTGAAAGCTGGCTTTTTTTCTCCAATTCAACATTGATTATCAAAAGGACAACCGCAAGCAAAGTTAGCGCCAAGTCCTTTATTGATCTTTGAAACATCGAATAAAAGGTTTCGTCCGCAATGGTTGTATAGTGCATTCTGAAGTTTTCAATTGTACGCGCTTTTTCTTTCTCTGACATTGGTGGCGTATAGAATTCAAGTTTTAGTGTATGATGGCGCGGGATATAGTATGATCTTCTTTGCAAGAAATCGAGGAGATTTGCGTTAATTGTTATATCATCGTTATCATAATCATCGTAAATCTTTTCAACATCTTCGATATAGATTGGAAAAACCATATACCCATCGCGCAGAGATGTTCTCTCCCAAAAAGCATCAGCTTGTTTAGAATCATTTCTAAATTCTTTAATTAAGCGAATCAGATTCCATTTCATCAAGAGAACCCCATTTCATTCTTTATGCATAACTGTGAATTCCAGGAAGAAAAGTGTTAACCCCAATAAATGTAAAAATAACGCAGATAAACCCGATAACTGCAAATACCGAAGCAGATTTCCCTTTCCAGCCATTACGGATTCTAAGATGTAGATAAGTTGCATAAACGATCCAAGTAATAAGAGACCATGTTTCCTTTGGATCCCAAGACCAATAGCTTCCCCATGCTCTTTCAGCCCAAATTGCTCCTGTAATGATAGTAAAAGTTAAAAACAAGAAACCTAATGCAATGCAGCGGTAACTGATCATATCCAGCTTTTCTTTGTCCGGAACATGCTGATTCCAGAATCCCTCGCTGTTTATTTTTTCCCGGAAAAGGAAAATAATGGCAAGAACAAACGAAACACCAAATGCTCCGTATGCAATAATAGCCGTAGACACATGGATTCCAAGCCAATTGCTTCTTAGCGCAGGCATCAGAGAGTTAATTTCTTTATTCTGCATTGCTGCATAACCGATTACCAGAAATGTTACCGGGGCAGAAAATGCGCCGAGCACTGGGAAATGGTATCGCCGTATAAAGACTAAACTGATCAAGCTTAGACCCCAGGCAAACATAGTTGCAAATTCATACTGGTTTGTCATGGGAAGCCTTCCAGCGTTGATCCCTCGAATAATTATTGACAAAGTATGAATGGCAAGGCCGCAGATTTGAAGAATGATTCCAATTCTAGAAAAAGACTCCTTTTTCAGTGCGACAAAACTAAAGAAAAGAATCATTGACAAAAAATATAGAATCATAACAACAGTAAACAATATGTTTTCAATATTTATCATAGTACGTTTTCCTCTCTTGCTTTTGAAACTGCTTTGTAAAACTTTTCTTTGAATACAGGTCCTCCTTTGGGACTTACGCCTTGAACCAGCCAATTATTGTTATCCTTGCAAACTGCAGTGGCCCTGACAGGTCGAAGATAAAACGCGAATAGCAGACCAACCAAAGTCATCAATCCACCTAACAGGGCGAATCCAGTGTAAGGATCCTTTTTAATCTGGATAAGAGTATACGCTTGCGGGTCTGAAAAAAGAATTGAATACTGGTCTATCGTTATTGCTTCGTGACCCATCAGTACATTCATCCCAAGTATTCTATCCTGATAATACAGAGTATAGAGATATGCAGGATTATTGATTTTCCCTGACTGAGTAGATGGTCCTTTACCTGGGATCAGTACATAATCAGGATAAAAAGCATTAAAAAACAGGACAAGTCCAGGTATATCTTCCACCTGGAGATATTCATCTGCACAGATGACCTTTTCTTGTACTACTTCGTCGCCCTTCTTTATAGATACCTTGGCAGCCCATCCTGTTGAATTCTGGTAGAATTTCATTCCATAGATTTTTGCCGGATTATTTACCTGTACTGTTGCATTCTGAAAAGAATTCGTGCGCTCACTAAACACAGAAATATTTGAGGTATACTGCTTTACCGTATCATCTTCTCTTAACTCAATATCAAAACTATCAATCTTTAATTCATAACCTGTATTTCCAATCGATTCTGTATGCCCAGGGACCCCGTATACTATCCATTGCTGATGAAATACTTGTCCAAGGCTGAATCCAAGAATCAGCAAAAAGATCCCCAGATGGCATACCCATGCCCCCCAAAATCCAACTGTAAATTTAGTCGAATACATATAGATTTGGTTTTGTTCATTCTTTATATGCCTTGAAACAGGCATATGCAGTTCCTTGAAAAACTCTTCAGCAGAAATAATTCCATCTTCACTATAGTCGTATGTTCCTATATACTCCGGAGAAATAAAATTAAGGCATTTCTTGTGCAATTGCGGTATACGAACCAAGTTACAGAATAAGAGGTTAATGCAGAGGAAACATGCAGGAAGAATGAACCACAGGCTGTGATAGGCATCATTAAGATTTAGAAATAGAATAAGATTTGCCACCCATTCTTGGTATTGTTCAAAATACCATTGTACAGGTTGGTTTTGAGGAATAAAGCTACTGATGCAGCATATCACCGCTAGGGCAATCATAATGATCAGGGCGAACCGCATCGAAGATAAAAAACGCAATGCTCTTTTCAAGCTATACTCCTCCTAATAAAGCGCCGAATCAGTAGGAACTCCCACTATTCGGCGCTTGAATAAAGAAATGCATTAAAAAATGCTAATTTAGTAATTCCATACCTTCTGAAATCATCTTCTCTGCCTTATCCATGCATGCAAACGCCAATTCAGAATTGTGAGCACCTTCTGCATTTTCAACATAACAAAAATCAAAATACCATTGCGCTTCACGATATATCATCCGAACTGCGTTCAAATTTTCTTCGTCCATATTCCCTAATTCCACTGCTTTTGCTAAGGCATCTTTAAACCCAGAAAGCTGGTTCCCCACTTCCTTTTCCCTTGCAGTAACACGTTCCTGAACCCGACGTACCATTTTCGTCATGTCTGTATCTCCATGACATGATGCACATTTTCCAAGAAGTGATGCGTTTTCAAGGGGACTAACAAGAGTGTGGCTGAAATAAACCTCTCCATCTTCCGCATGTTCGATAGGCATGTGACAGTCTGCGCAATTAAGCAGAGCAGCATGTTTTCCAGAAAGATATGTTTCCATTTCAGGATGCTGAGCTTTCAACATCTGAGCACCAGTACTTGGCTGAACCCAGTCATAAAACCCCATTTCATTATAATAAGCAAGGATCCTCTCTGGGCTCATGCCTTCAACGTCATGATATGGCATCATTGTTTCACTGTCTGACGGTGTAAAATAGTATTCAATATGACATTGTCCACAAGATAGGGTTGCTGGATCTATACTGCTTACGTTGTCCCCCAAGGCTTTATTCACATAGGAATGTGTAATAACAATCGCACCTTCATTTCCAGCCTCATTTCCGTGGCAAGTGTAGCAGCTGATGTTTTCTTCCATTTTCCCCATGATTTCTTCAAATGGCATGGAATAAACTCCAACTCCTTGATCATTTACTAGCTTTGTAAAATTCGGAGTTTTACAAGTCAAGCAATTTGCCTTTGCATGAGGGCGCAACGTTTTTGAAACGTCTTCTAAAGTATATTCATGGCCCCTTGCGCTACCATAGTCCTTAGCAAATCCATACCCTTCATATATATTGACAAGATAAGGGTCTTGTTCTAGATAACTAATAACATAACTGTTATTTTTATTATTCCCCATGGACATAACAATATTGGGAAATGTCGTTTCCCAGTCAGCAGCTTTGACAGTTCCATCATGGCTGGATGAAACTGGAGCATCAACATTAACATATTGGATATCAGATCTTGAAAGCGGTCCTAAACTCCCTCGATTTTTTAGATAATAGATAAGGTCTTTACCGCCTATCAGTCCGCACACAAAGGCAGAAACTAATAACACAGCAATTGCAGCCAATACTAACTTCAAAAACTGATTTCGTTTTTCCATCAATGCTGCTCCTTTCTGTATTGCTTACGCTGTCTGTTTATCTTCTGTATTGGTCAAGGGCGGTGTTATCACTTTAACAGGACATTTTTCAACGCACTTCCCGCACTGAATACAGTTGTCATAGTTTACTCGTGCGACATTATTGAACAATGAGATTGCTTCCGATTCACATTGCTTAGCACAAATTCCGCATCCTATGCACCCAGCGGTGCAAACCTTTTTTACAAGTGGTCCTTTATCATGATTTGAGCACTGAACCGATACCCGTTTACTCTCAGGAACAAGCTCTATCAGTCCTTTAGGACAGGTTTTTGCGCACAGCCCGCATCCAACACATTTATTCCGATTTACAACTGCAACCCCATTTACAATTCGTATAGCATCATTAGGGCAAACCTTTTGGCACGAACCAAAGCCAATACACCCAAAGTCGCAATCTGTAACGTTAATTCCAGCATTTATTGCACTTCTGCAATCATGAATCCCAATATAATTCCCTTGCTTTCGTGTAACATCGCAGGTACCTTTACAGCTTACAAATGCAACTTTGCGTTCCGTTGCCTCAGCATTCTCTCCCATAATGGAACCAATTTTCTTTGCAACAGGAAGCCCGCCAACCGGACAAGCATTAACTGGAGCAGCACCAGACGCTATCGCCGAAGCAAGAGCATCGCAACCTGCATATCCGCATGCTCCGCAATTGTTACCAGGAAGGAACTCGCGGACTGCAGCTTCTCTCTCATCCACTTCAACATGAAATTTTTTCCCTGTTGCAACCAATCCGGAACCCACAATAATTCCAATGATTGTAATAACAGCAGTTGTAATTAGAATGATGCTCATCTCACCAACCTCCTATCAGAAAGACAGGCTGGAAAAGCCCATAAACGCAATTGACATCAATGCAGCAGATATCAAAACAATCGGGGCACCACGAAGCGGTGCAGGGATATCTTCTTCGCGGATCCTTGAACGAATGCTAGCAAGAAGGATAATAGCAAGAGTATATCCGACCGCCGTTCCAAAGCCTGAAAGAACGCATTCAATAAAATTATACCCGTTCTGCACATTCGTCAGTGCAACGCCAAGCACAGCACAGTTAGTTGTAATAAGAGGCAAGAAAATTCCCAAGGCCTTATAAATTGCAGGGGAAGTTTTCTTTAAAAACATCTCAACAATCTGAACCAAAGCAGCAATGACCAATATGAATACAATTGTTTTCATAAAGTCAAGCCCTAGTGGAAAAAGAACATAATCATAAAGCAGACTTGCAACAGCCGAAGCAATCGTCATAACAAAAATAACTGCAACGCCAAGACTTGCAGAAGCCTTCATCTGCTTAGAAACCCCAAGGAATGAGCATATTCCAAGGAACTGATTCAATACAACATTATTGATCAAAGCACCGCTGATCATGATAAGAATCAGGCTTTTCATTCTTCTTTGTCTCCTTCTGCTTTTTCACACGGAGCCTTGCAAGTAGCACAGCACCCATCACATCCGCCATCCACAAGTTCACGCTGTCTTGTCTTAATGCCAATAGCATTTTGGATAATAATAAATAGCGCGATGACGAGAAATGCTCCAGGAGGTTGGATAAATAAAGCGATCGGCTCGACCCCTTCCGGAAGAATCGAAAAGCCAAATGCGGTTCCATTTCCGAGAACCTCTCGGACCAAGCCAGCCAGTGTTAAAGCGATAGTAAAGCCTAATCCCATTCCCAAGCCATCCATAACCGAAAGAAGTGGAGTGTGTTTATTTGCGTATGCTTCAGCGCGGCCGAGAATGATACAGTTCACCACAATTAATGGAATATATATTCCAAGCGCCTCATAGACTGATGGAAGAAATGCTTCAATCAGGAGTTCCGTAACTGTAACAAGCGATGCAACAATTACGATATACGAAGGAAGTCTGACTTCATCAGGGATTACCTTTCTGAGTGATGAGATCACAAGATTGCTAAGAATCAGCACAGCCGTAGAAGAAAGTCCCATTCCGATCCCGTTCATTGCTCTGGTTGATACAGCAAGGGTAGGACACATTCCAAGCATCAGAATGAGCGTCGGATTCTCTTTGATCAGGCCGTTATAAATTCTTTCTATGTATTTATTATTCATTTCAATCCCCCTCCTTTATGGAAGAACGGAAGAAATCCAGTGCAGCATTCACAGCATTTACAACTGCGCCCGAACTGGTTGATGCGCCTGAAATTGCATCAATTGTGTTATCTCCTGTAGCATTTCCTTTATTATGGATAAATTCAGAAACCGATCGATTTTTAAACTGATCCAT
>JAEEGL010151346.1_pt1 | contig 17324 bp, 18 predicted proteins | sample 9134231 | NCBI WGS metagenome assembly JAEEGL01 (sample SAMN16246548, study PRJNA631951) | gut metagenome | biome: gut microbiome; feature: rumen; material: fiber-attached | host: Bos | place: Iran: Karaj | collected 2018-10
GTAGTCCGCGTTATGCTCGATCCGGGTGTAGCTGTTGCTCTCGTCATTCGTCAGCTCGTCCAGAGATTCCTCGAGCGTCTGTTCGATGCCGCGGAGCATCTCTTTATGCTGGGCGCGGGTAAGCTCATAAGTCACGGAGCCGTCCTCATTCAGTTTGGCTGACAGATATCCGTCCGAATCGTCCGAGACATTGTCCAGCTCCTCTTGAGTCACTTCGTCTCCGATAAGCATCGCCGGGATGGTGATCGTGACAGTCGAATCGTCCGGATCCGCTTCCGGCTCATCCTCTTTGACCGGCTCTTCCTGCTTATCTTCTGACGGCTCTTCCGCTGTCTGAGACTGATCCTTGTCCGGCTTGTCCGTTTCCGTGCCGGATGCCGGGGCGTCGGGTGTTTCCGTCTTTTCCGGCTGCTCCGTCTTCGTTTGTTCCCCGGAAGCGGCCGGTGCGGAAGGTGCGGGCGTTTCCGCTTTTTTGCAGGCGCACAGGGACAGGAGAAGTGATATACAGATCACTATCCCGCATAGTTTTCTCATAGCTTCCCGTGCCTCCTGCTTTTTTGATCAAGTAGTAATTGTATACTTTTTTGCCGGAATAATCAATTCCTCTTCGGTACGGCCGATCAGTGCCATCCGACCGTCTGCTGCTCAATGAACATCATATAATCGTAGTTCTGCTCGACCAGAGATTCCATCTGTGCCCGGATCTCCCCGATCCGGCTTTCATACAGCTTCTTCAGGCTTCTCGGCGTAATGTACCCGTCTTCAAATCCTGCCCTTTCCGCAAGATCCGATATGATCTTCGTCACCATATGCCGTGTCAGCGGTTTTCCGCTCCGGCTCGTGATGATGCACCCCTCGGAGATGCCTTTTGAAGCGGCCAGATCCATAAGCTCCTGCTGAAGGATCATACTCAGTCGTATCGGGAGTTCCCCCTTCGGTCTGACGAATCCGCTCTGGACAGCGTCGATCGTAAAATCCGACATATCATGGACGCGGACGCTCGTATTGGCAAAGAGCTTGACGAGGAGATATCCCAGATAATCGTTGCTGCTCTTCGCCGTCATCAGCAGCTTATGATACTCTTCAACTGTCGGGACCGGCGTCTCGATACTGTCATCCGGGATATGGGGGATGCAGAAATCCCCGTACCCTTTGAATTTGACGAACTCGTTGAATGCGCTGATCGCGGAATTCATCGTTGACGCGCTGTAATGCCGTCTTTCCCGGATAGGCAACGCGATACTCCTGAAAGTGTCCTTGTACAGCATCTTGTCATCCGGCAGCAAACGGTACATCACGTGAAGCACGCGGTTATACTTTCTCACCGTGATGTGAGATCTTCCTTTGGCTTCCATATCCGCAATGAACTTTTTGATGTCCTCTTCTTCAATTTTGACCGAACGTGTTGAGAGTGCCACTTCAGATTTTCCTTTCATCATAAGATAGGGTCTTTCAGTCCGCGCGGAAAATGCATAAAAATAATTACGAGAGGCCGGATATACATAGAAATACATATTTAATTCTTCTATCACTATACACATAAAAATGTAAAAAAGTCAATCTTTCCAAGCTCTCAGCGCTTCTTTCTTGGGATTAATTTGCAAACTGTTTAAAGATTATTCAGTCAAATATACATATTTTCCTTTCTGTTATAACTTCTACAAAAAAGTGCCCGGACGAATACGTCCGGACACCTGAATCAATTCAGATCTGCTGAAGCATCTTTTCGGCGTCTTCCGCCGCTTTGACTTTATCGTTTGCGAAAAGGATCTTCCCGTTTTCGTCGATCAGATACGTGGTCCTGACAACGCCCGGGCTCTCTTTCCCGTAGAGCTTTTTCATCTTCCAGACATCGTACTTTTCGATCACGGTCCTGTCTTCGTCCGAAAGCAGGACGATCTTGAGATCCTGTTTATCCTCAAACTTTTTATGAGAAGCGACGCTGTCCTTGCTGATGCCGATGACCGTTACGCCCTTTGCGGCAAACGCGTCGATAAGACCGGAGTATCCGACAGCCTGGCGCGTGCACCCCGACGTGTTGTCTTTCGGATAGAAGTACAGAAGGACTTTCTGTCCGCGGTAGTCTTTCAGCGCGTGCATTTTTCCGTTCTGATCCGGAAGCTCAAATTCCGGTGCCTTTGTTCCCGGTGCCAGCATAGTCAATCTCCTCCGATCTTTTTATTCGACCGGCAGCGGTCCCGCGTAGTCAAAAACGAGATCCTTGCCGGCGTCTTCTTTGAAATCCTGCCAGGTAAGTTTTCCGTCTTCGCCGATCGAGAAAACAGCCGCCCCGTCCTCAAAAAGGATCTCTTCGCTGTCGTTGTCGTTCTCATCCCAGCGGATCACGGATTTAACACCCGTCTCGTTGGAGACAAGGTCGTTGCCGTCGAAATAGCAGGTATATGTCCAGACCGTTCTTTCTTTTGCGCCGTCAGGCCATCCGACGATACAGCTGAAGTCTTCGCCGTCTCTTTTGATCTCCAGCGTCACGCGGTCGCTTTCCCATATGCCTTCAAACTCGTCTCCGGTCGCCAAAGGATCAAGAACGAACCCGTAGATAAAGTCCACTCCGTCTCCGAACTGCTCGACGTCGTCATGCCATCTCAGAACATCCGACGAAGGATCGAAAACGAACTGACCGGTCCCCTTTTCATATTCGACCTCTTCAGAGAGGACATTCCCGTCCGCGTCCTTTTTGACCGTTTTTTTGACGGCGTCGTCATATACGACCGTCAGTTTGTCATCGAGCGATCCTGTCATCGTCCACGTCATGTTCTCCGTCAGACTGGAATCCTGGGTAACCGAAAACTTTGCTTTCTCCATGCCGTCCGCTTCGACATGAATCAGAGTACGGCCGTATCCGTAATCACCGACAAAATTCATGATCGGGTTCTGCCCGTCTTCTTCAGACCCTTCCTGATCCGGCCGGACCGGCTCGGGAGCGGTTTTTGCGCAGGCCGCCAGCGAGAAAACGAGAAGTGCGCTCAGAATGATAAGGAACAGTTTTTTCTTCATATTTATCCCCTCCAGGGAAGATCGGTTTTTGCGGCTGTGAGGAACTCACAGTAAGGAATAGTATACCACAAAAAGCCCTTTTCTGACAAGTCTGACCGCCTCGTCTACGGGGTCGGTTTCACGCTTTTAAAGCACCCGTCTTCATGCGCGTTTATGATCCCGGCCGCCTGCAGATACGAATAGATTATCGTGGAGCCGACAAAGCTCATTCCGCGCCTTTTCAGGTCGGCTGAGATGCGGTCTGAGAGAGAGCTCGCCGTAATTGCGGGATCGTTCTCAAAGATCGTCTTTCCGTCTGTAAACCTCCACAGATAGCCGGCGAAAGACCCGTATTCCTTTTGGATATCCAGAAAGACGCGGCTGTTTGCGATGCTCGCGCGGATCTTTCTTTCGTTGCGGACGATCGACCGGTCCTGCATCATCTCTTCGATCTTCTTTTCATCATAAGTGCTGACTCTCCGTGGATAAAACCCGTCATAGGCTATCCGGAATGCCTCGCGCTTGTTGAGGATGATCTCCCAGCTGAGGCCGGCCTGAAAGGACTCCAGGATCAGAAGCTCGTACAGCATATGATCGTCATGGCAGGGAACGCCCCACTCTTCATCATGATAACGGATATATACGGGATTGTCAGGATTGCACCAGGAGCACCGCCTGATCGTGTTCATATCTTTATCCCTTTCTTTCATCTCTTCCCTCATTATACATACTTCTGATCGGCTCTCAAAGACTGAGCATAAAGCGCATCTTGACAGACGTCTGTTTGGATATACCATTATACTTAAGAAACAAAAAAGAGGACTCGTATATATTTACTATCGATCTAAGGAGGCAGACTATGGGAAAAGTGACCGTGGCGGGAAAAGCGGAAAAGGCGTTTCCGGCTGACCGCTGCCGCATTAATCTAGATATTACCGTCGGCGGAAAGACCGCCGGAGAGGCGGCAAAAAATGCCGGCGAGCAATGTGAGCGCCTGCTGTCAGAACTGAAAAAACTCGGGATCGAGCCCGAGGATATCCAGAGCCGCAGCGACCGCATAACCCGGAAAGAATTCTACAGGGACAACGGGATAGAAACATGCTACGATTCGGAAAAGACCTTCCGGCTGGAGATCCCGGCGGACATACCCCTGATCAACGCGATACGGAAAGTCGTTGAAAACGGTTTTGAAAACGTCGGATTTGATGTTTCCTATTCGGTATCCGATGAGGCGGAACTCAAGAAAGAACTTATGAAAGAAGCTATCTCGGATTCGCGCGCGAAGGCGGATATTCTGGCTTCGACGATGGGGCTTGCCATACTTGGAGTGGACTCAGCGGATCTTTCGGGCGGAAGAGATCCTTTCGATCCCGTAAAAGAGGAGGCATGCGGGCAGGCTTTGCGTATGGATAAAAACTCCGCGCAGGAAAGCGATAAAGTCAAGCCGAGCGAGATCCTGCTCGCCAGCGAAGTATCCATCACCTGGCTGATCGGATAGCGCTGTTCAATCCCGGCACAAAAAAAGCGTTCACTTTGATCTTTCAAAGTGAACGTTTTATTATTCATATCCGGTCTGCCGGCTTTTTCAGGCGCTTTCTATTTCGCTGAGGGAACGCGCAAGACCTCTCCGGGGAACAAATAGTTCGCATACTCTATGACATCGTCAAAATCATATCCGTGTTTCTTCGCGGTTTCGATTATCACAGTCTGATTCATGATGGCAAGTTCTCTTGTGGTGATCCCGTACGCTTTGGCGATGCTGTGTATGGAATCTCCCGACTGTACGGTATAGGTGTCCAGGGAAGTGTCTTCCTCCAATACGGCTTTATCGGAGAGGCCGGAAGACTGCAGATTCTCTGCCACACGATCGGAAGAATCTCCTCCCTTGGCTTTTGTCGTCCCTGAGCCTGATCCAAAAGTCACCGTAACAGCGCTATCCTTAAGTTCGATTTTCCCTTCGTACGCAAACGTGACGTTCTTGTTTTCCACGTCCTTTCCCTGGACGCTGAAGTCCGCCGGCCCGTTGTCGACGGGGGTTTCTTCCACCAGCTGATACAGGGTGGATGTATCAAACATATCGGTAAACGTCCATTCCATTTTGCCATCCACGATGCTTCGTACCGTGACAGTGAGAGCGCCGCCCCAGGGATCTTTACCGGTAAACTGGCGGCCGACATAATCCATGTATTCCTCATCCGGGACCGGCAGAGGCGCGTTCTTCTTGGAGGAGCACGCGGTGAGGAGCAGAGCTCCGAGCAGAACGATGCATACTGTAAAAAGTGTTTTCTTCATAATGTCACACCTCTGATTATCCCTTCCGGGTTTTTGTAAAAAAACTCATAAAGGATTATAGCAAAGCTTCCCGCTGTTTTCAAACCGGCGATGCGTTCCTTCCACTGTTAAAAAAGAGACCCGCCGTCAACAGACGGCGGGTCATTGATCATTCTTCTCAGCAGAGTTTCGCGCCGGCCGGGATGTGCGGATCGACCATCAGAAGATGGAGTTTGTCCTCATCGCCTTCCTTATGCGCCGCGCTGATCAGCATGCCGCAGGATTCGAGTCCCATCATCGGTCTCGGCGGCAGATTGACGATCGCGATGCAGGTCTTCCCGATCAGTTCCTCCGGCTCGTAGAACGCGTGGATGCCGCTCAGGATCGTGCGGTTTATGCCTGTTCCGTCGTCCAGCGTGAACTTCAGAAGTTTCTTGGACTTGGGCACAGCCTCGCACTCTAATACTTTGACTGCGCGGAAATCGCTCTTGCAGAAGGTCTCAAAATCCACGAGATCTTCAAATAAGGGCTCGATCACGACGTTGGAGAAATCGATCTTCTCAGGCTCGGTCTGAACGCCCGCTTCTTCACCTTCCGCTTTGGATTCGCTCTTTTCCTTATCCAGCGGCTTCATCGTCGGGAAGAGGAGAACGTCGCGGATGGATACCGAGTCGGTCAGGAGCATGACGAGACGGTCGATGCCCATACCCATGCCGCCTGTCGGAGGCATGCCGTATTCCAAAGCGTTGATGAAATCGTCATCCATCATATTGGCCTCTTCATCGCCGGCGTTGCGCATCTCGACCTGGCGGAGGAAACGTTCCTTCTGATCGATCGGATCGTTCAGCTCGGAGTAGGCGTTTGCCAGCTCCCTGCCGCAGACGAACAGCTCAAAGCGTTCGGTCATCGTCGGATCGTCGGGTTTTCTCTTGGTCAGCGGCGAGTTCTCGATCGGATAATCCATAACAAAGGTCGGCTGGATCAGTTTGTCCTCGACCTTTTCATCAAAAACAAGTGCCAGAAGATCGCCTTTGGACGTCTTGCCGTTTTCCGGCTCCATACCGGCCGCCTTCACGGCCGCCAATGCTTCTTCATCCGTCTTGAAGGTATCGAAATCGAGGCCGGAGTATTCCTTGACGACGTCTTTCATCGTCACGCGCTTCCAGCCCTTCGAAAAGTCCAGTTCCGTGCCCTGATAGGTCACTTTCGTCGTTCCGAGAACGGTGTTGCAGACATGGATGATCATGTCTTCCGTGATGTCCATCATCCCGTGATAATCCGTGAATGCCTGATAAAGCTCGATCGTCGTGAACTCCGGATTGTGTTTCTGATCCATTCCCTCGTTGCGGAAGATACGGCCGATCTCGTAGACTCTCTCGAGCCCGCCGACGATCAGTCTCTTCAGATGGAGCTCCGTCGCGATGCGCATATACATGTCGATGTCAAGCGCGTTGTGATGCGTGACGAACGGACGCGCGGCGGCGCCGCCCGGGATCGTGTTCAGACAGGGCGTCTCCACTTCCATGAAGTCACGGCTGTCCATAAAGTTGCGGATCTCCTTGACGATCTTGGAGCGTTTGACAAAGGTGTCTTTTACTTCCGGGTTCATGATGAGATCCACATAGCGCTGACGGTACCTCAGATCCATATCCTTCAGACCGTGAAATTTCTCCGGAAGCGGGAGGAGGGATTTGGACAGAAGCACGACGTTCGTCGCGTGGATGGATATCTCGCCTCTCTGGGTGCGGAAGACCACACCGGTCAGACCGATGATGTCCCCGATATCCGTCTTCTTAAAGCGCATGTAGTTTTCTTCGCCGACGTCGTCCCGTTTGACATAGCCCTGGATACGTCCGCTGCGGTCATGCAGATCGCAGAAGGACGCTTTGCCCATGATGCGTTTGCTCATCATGCGCCCTGCCAGCGTGACCGTCTGACCTTCCATTTCGTCAAAGCGGTCCACAACATCCTGCGCGTGATGCGTCACCTCGAATCTGGTGATCTGAAACGGGTCCATTCCGTTCGCTTTCAGCTCATTGAGCTTGTCACGGCGGATCTGCAGTATCTCCGTCAGATCCTGTTCTTCCTGCATGCCGGCTTTGATCTCTTCAGCCATGCGTTTTTCCTCCTCAGTCAGATGTTAAAACGACCGCGGAAGGTCCGCAGTCGTTATCGATAGTATCCGGGATATATCTTACTCTCTCCAGACTTTTAAGATCTTATATTCGATCTCGCCGATCGGAGCCTCCACGGTGACCGTCTCGCCCTTTTTATGACCGACGACGGCGCTCCCGAGCGGGGACTCGTCGCTGATCAGGCCTTCGACCGGGTTGGCGTCACGCGCTCCGACCAGTAAGAAGCTTTCTTTTTCTCCGGTCTCGACGTCCTGCACTTCGACTTTCATGCCGATGGACGCCTTGCCGCTTTTACGGGTCTCTTCCTCGATGATCACGCAGTTGGCAAGGATGTGTTCAAGTTCAGCGATCTTGGAATACACCTTACCCTGTTCGTTTTTCGCTTCATCGTATTCACTGTTTTCAGACAGGTCGCCGAAAGAACGTGCTTCCTTGATCAGTTCCGCGACTTCTCTTTCGCGGACGTTCTTCAGATAGTCCAGTTCCGCTTTGGTCTTTTCGTAGCTTTCTTTCGTAAGTTTATACTGCTTTTGCATTTCCATGTTCGGCCTCTCTTTCCAAAACGTACATTATATTATATCTGTCCGCATTCGGACTGTCAAGAACGGCGGAAAACGCCTCCGCCCAAACAGGAAAGACCCCGGAAAGCCTTCGCTTTCCGGGATCCGGTTTCCGTATTTCCGCGGGTTATAAGACGGCGACGCACTCGATCTCGATCTTGGCGCCCTTCGGGAGATTGCTGACTTCGACGCAGCTTCTCGCCGGATAATCCCCGTCAAAGAACGTGGCGTATGTCTCGTTGACGCGCGCGAAATCTGCGATGTCCGTCAGACAGACGAAAGTCTTCACCACGTTGCAAAGGTCGCCTCCGGCCTCCTGCAATATCGCACGGATGTTCTCGAAGATCCTCTTCGTCTGTTCCTGGATATCTCCGTCGACCAGAGCCCCGGTCGCCGGGTCCAGCGGGATCTGTCCGCTCACATAGACCGTGTTGCCGGCCAGGATCGCCTGGGAATAGGGTCCGACGGCAGCCGGCGCTTTATCTGTATGGATCACTTTTTTCATAAACCGTACCTCTTAATCCAGGATCGCGCCCTTATTGGCGGATGTGACCAGACGGGCGTAGCGTCCGAGCCAGCCGGTCTTGATCTTCGCTTCGGGGCAGACCCATGTCTTTCTTCTCTCTTCCATCTCTTCATCGGAGATGCGGACGTTGACTTTCGACGCCGGGATATCGATGTCGATGATATCCCCTTCGCGGATCAGCGCGATCTCGCCTCCGGAAGCCGCTTCCGGCGAGACGTGTCCGATCGACGCGCCGCGGGATGCTCCGGAGAAACGTCCGTCCGTGATCAGCGCGACGTCCTTGTCCAGACGCATGCCGGCGAGAGCGGACGTCGGGTTGAGCATCTCGCGCATGCCGGGACCGCCTTTCGGACCTTCGTAGCGGATGACGACGACGTCGCCCTTGACGATCTTTCCGTTGTAGATCGCGTCGATCGCGTCGTCCTCGCTGTCAAAAACGCGGGCCGGTCCGGAGTGCACCATCATCTCTGGCGCGACGGCGCTGCGTTTGACGACGCAGCCGTCTTTGGCGATATTGCCCCAGAGGATCGCGATGCCGCCGGTCTCGGAATAGGGATCTTCCAGCGGACGGATGACCTCGGTGTTGCGGTTGACGACGCCTTCCAGATTCTCGCCCACGGTCTTGCCGGTGACGGTGGGAAGCGTCAGATCGAGCAGATCCCGTTTCGTCAGTTCCTTCATGATCGCAGGCACGCCGCCCGCCATGTACAGTTCCTCGATATGATGATCGCCCGCAGGCGCCAGATGACAGATATTCGGCACGAGGGCGCTCAGTTCGTTGATCATCTCCAGATCCAGATCGACGCCCGCCTCGTTGGCGATCGCCAGAAGATGCAGAACCGAGTTCGTGGAGCAGCCGATCGCCATCTCACACGTGAGCGCGTTGCGGAACGCTTTCGGCGTGAGGATATCGCGCGGGAGGATGTTCTTCTCGACGAGTTCCATGATCTTCATGCCGGCGTGCTTGGCCAGCTGGATGCGCGCCGCGTGGACTGCCGGCGTCGTTCCGTTGCCCGGAAGCGCCATGCCGATCGCTTCGCTCAGACAGTTCATCGAGTTGGCTGTATACATGCCGGAGCAGGATCCGCATCCCGGGCAGGAGCCCAGTTCGCACTCATAAAGCTTCTTTTCGTCGATGATGCCCGCTTTGAAAGCGCCGACCGCTTCAAACGTTTTGGACAGCGACACTTCCGCTCCGTCGTAATGTCCGGCCAGCATCGGACCGCCGGATACCAGGATGGAGGGGATATTGAGACGCGCCGCCGCCATCAGCATGCCGGGAACGATCTTGTCGCAGTTCGGGATCAGGACGAGGCCGTCCAGCTGATGGGCCTGTGCCAGAGTCTCGACGCTGTCCGCGATGAGTTCGCGGGACGCGAGCGAGTATTTCATGCCGATATGTCCCATGGCGATGCCGTCGCATACGCCGATCGCGGGAACGAGCACCGGAGTGCCGCCCGCCATATAGACGCCGGCTTTGACCGCGTCGGCGATCTTATCCAGATTGATGTGCCCCGGGATGATCTCGCTGAACGCGCTGACGACGCCGATCAGAGGCTTCTTCATCTCTTCATCCGTCATGCCGCAGGCACGCAGGAGCGAACGGTTCGGAGTCCTTTCCGGGCCATTAAAGATATTGTCGCTTCTTCTGCTCATGTTGCTTCCTCCTCGTAAAACAAAGGACGGACTGCACGGTCCGTCCGTATGTTTCGACCTTGCTTATTTCTTCAGCCAGCTCATCATGCCGCGCAGTTTCTTGCCGGTCTCTTCGAGCTGGGTCTCGGCTTCTTTCTGACGGCTGGCCAGGAATTTAGCTCTGCCGCCCGCGCGGTTCTCCTGGATCCATTCGGACGCGAAGGTGCCGTCCTGGATCTCGGAGAGGACTTTCTTCATCTCTTTGCGGGTCTCTTCGGTGATGATGCGCTTGCCGGTACGGTAATCGCCGTATTCCGCCGTATCCGAGATGGAATAACGCATCTTGGCAAATCCGCCCTCGTTGATGAGGTCGACGATCAGTTTCATCTCATGGATGCATTCGAAGTACGCCATCTCCGGAGCGTAGCCCGCGCCGACGAGAGTCTCGAATCCGGCTTTCATCAGTTCGCAGACGCCGCCGCACAGGACAGCCTGCTCGCCGAACAGGTCGGTCTCGGTCTCTTCACGGAACGTGGTCTCGATGATGCCCGCTCTGCCGCCGCCGATGCCGCTGGCATAGGCAAGCGCGAGATCTCTGGCTCTGCCGGTCGCGTCCTGATGAACGGCGATCAGATCCGGCACGCCCTGTCCTTCCGTGTACTGACGGCGGACGATATGGCCGGGGCCCTTCGGCGCGATCATGATGACGTCGATGTCCGCCGGCGGTTTGATCTGATTGAAATGGATATTGAAGCCGTGCGCGAACGCAAGAGCGTTGCCGGGTTTCAGATTCGGAGCGATGGATTCTTTATATACGTCCGCCTGCAGTTCATCCGGGACAAGCATCATGATGAGATCGCCGGCTTTTGCCGCTTCCGCCGGAGTCCTGACTTCAAGGCCGGCCTCTTTGGCTTTCGCTTCGTGGCGGGAACCCGGGCGCAGTCCGACGACGACTTTCACGCCGCTGTCATGCAGGTTCATCGCATGCGCGTGGCCCTGGGAGCCGAAACCGATAACGGCGACGGTCTTATCCTTGAGCAGATCGAGATTACAGTCCTTGTCATAATACATGGTTACCATGAGTGATTCCTCCAAACTTTATATTAATAAAAATGTTATTCCAAATAATTATTATACCTCAATCGACTGATAAAGGCTATTCATCCCTCGTCCGAGCGCGGAGATGCCGCTTCGGCACATCTCGATGATGCCCTCTTCGTGCATATACTCGATGAATTCGTCCACAGCCGCCGGTTTTCCGGTCATCTCGACGATCGCCGCTTCCTCGGTCAGATCGATGATGCGCGCGTTGTACGGGGAGATGCGCTCGGCCAGGATCCCGAAGTCGCCGTCGTTGCACGGCGTCTTGACGAGAACGAGTTCACGGCTCGCCATCATCTCGCCTTTGAGTTCGACGGCCTTTCTCACATCCTCCAGCTTTTCGAGCTGACGGCGGATCTGTTCGACCGGGAGCGTATCGCTCTCCGTCTCGATCGTCAGACGGCTCATGTCCGGCCGTTCGGTCTCGCCGCCCGTAAAGGACCGGATATTGTATCCGCGACGGGTGAACAGATGCGTCACGCGCGTCGTGACGCCGAAATTATTGGAAACCAGTACAGATAATACGCCTTTCATTCTTTCACCCTCCGATCAGTCAAAATAGATCATGTCTTTATTGGTCTTGCCCGGCGGGATGATCGGGAAGACGTGTTCATTGCGGTCGATCACACAGTCGATGATGCAGGGGCGTTTGCTTGCGAACGCCTTTTCCAGCGTCGAGTGGATCTCATCTTTTTTCGTGATGCGCAGCCCGAGAGCGCCGAAGGCCTCCGCCAGTTTGACGTAGTCCGTCTTGCGGTCGAGCGTCGTCGCTGAATACCTCTCTTTATAGAAGAGCTTCTGCCACTGGCGCACCATGCCGAGAACGTGATTGTTCATGACGAGGATCACGACCGGCAGGTTTTCCGTGACCGCCGTCGCGACTTCGTTCAAGTTCATATGGAAGCTTCCGTCTCCGGTAACGAGACATACCCGTCTGTCCGGATACGCGACCTGCGCGCCGATCGCGGCGCCGAGGCCGTAGCCCATGGTCCCGAGCCCGCAGGACGACAGGAACGTGCGCATCGTCGAGAAGGGATAGAACTGGGCGGTGAACATCTGATGCTGGCCGACGTCGGTCGCGACGATGCCGTCTTTGCCGAGGAAGCTTTTCAGATCCAGGATGATATCCTTCGGATCGAGCGTGTACTCGCCCGTCACGAGCGGATAATTATGGCTGTCCTGGAAGGCGCGCAGCTCTTTCATCCACGCGCTCTGATCTTTCTCCATGATCCGGGCGGTCAGAAGGGCGAGTACGTCCTTGACGTCTCCGGTAACGGACAGGTCGGTCTCCACGTTTTTGGAGATCTCGGCCGGGTCGATGTCGATATGGAGGATATGCGCGTCTTTTGCGAACGCGTCGCGGTTGGATGCCACGCGGTCGGAGAATCGCGATCCGACCGCGATCAGAAGATCGGTCTCCGTCGGCGCTTTGTTCGCGACCGGCGTTCCGTGCATGCCGATCATCCCGAGGAAAAGCGGATGGTCGTGCGGGACGGCGGTCAGGCCCATGACGGTCAGCGTGATCGGCGCCTGGATCTTTTCGGCAAACGCGAGAAGCTCCTTGTTCGCGTTGGCGGAGACGATGCCGCCGCCCGCGTAGATCATCGGCCGTTTGGAGGAATTGATCGCCTGGACCGCTTTTTCGAGTTCCGTCTCGCGCACTTTCCGGTGCGGTCTTTCCTCGAAGCGCGGCAGACCCTGGTATTCCACCGTGTCCGCGGTCAGGTCCTTCGGGATGTCCACGAGAACGGGGCCTTTTCTCCCCGAATTCGCGATCACGAAAGCCTGGCGGATCGTTTTTTCCAGATCGTTGATGTCTTTAACGATATAGTTATGTTTGGTCACCGGGATCGTGATGCCGGTGATATCCACTTCCTGAAAGCTGTCGCGGCCGATCATATCCAGAGACACGTTGCCGGTGATCGCCACCAGCGGGACGCTGTCCAGATAGGCCGTCGCGATACCCGTTACGAGATTGGTCGCGCCCGGGCCGCTCGTCGCGATAACGACGCCTGTCTTCCCCGTGCTGCGAGCGTAGCCGTCCGCCATATGGCAGGCTCCCTGTTCGTGCGAGGAGATGACATGACGAAGCTCATCCTGCCTGTCGTAAAGCGCGTCGTAGATATTGAGCACCGTGCCGCCGGGATAGCCGAAAACGGTATCCACACCCTGGTCGATCAGGCTCTGCACGACGATCTGCGCACCTGTCATTTTCATATCTGACCCCTCTTTCTATGATTCCATCGTGATGACGTAGCCTTCTTTTTCCAGCGCCTTGACCACGTTCTGTCCGTGACACCGGCTCGCGCACTCGCACGAGATGTGCAGGATCGCCTCGTCCAGATTCAGCTGAGCCTGGCGACGGTCGTGCTGGATCATGATGATGTTGGCGTTGAGGCGCGTCATGATGCGCGTAAAATGTTCAAGCGAGCCCGGCTTGTCCAGCATGACGGTCCTGAACTTCATCTGGCGTCCGCGGGTGATCAGGTCCTTCTCCACGATGCGGTGGATGAAGCTGACGTCGATATTGCCGCCTGAACAGACGCACACGACGCGTTTGCCCTTGATATCCAGCTTGCCAGTAAGAGCCGCCGCCAGGGGCGTCGCGCCTGCCGGCTCGACGACCTGTTTCGTGCGTTCGATCAGCATGAGGATCGCTTCGGCGATCTCATCGTCGGAAACGGTGACCATCTGGTCGACATACTGATTGATGATCTGCACCGTCTGCTCTCCCGGAGCCTTGACGGCGATGCCGTCGGCGATCGTTGAAACGGTATCCGTCGTGACGCGTTTCTTCTCGCGGAAGGAACGGACGATGGCGTCGGCGCCTTCCGCCTGGACGCCCACGACGCGGATACGCGGATTGATCTGTTTAACGTAGAAAGCGATGCCCGCGAGGAGTCCGCCGCCGCCCGCCGGGACGACGATCATGTCCACGCTCGGTACGTCGTGCAGGATCTCCAGGGCGATCGTGCCCTGTCCGGCCATGACGTCCTCGTCATCGTACGGATGGATGAAGACGCCGTTGCGCTCCTGCTGGATCTCCATGGCTTTGGCGTACGAATCGTCGTAGCAGTCGCCGTGCAGGACGACTTCCGCGCCGTACCCTTCCGTCGCGGAGACTTTCGCCATCGGCGCCGCTTTCGGCATGACGATGACGCTTTTCAGTCCCTTGGCGCTTGCCGCGTAGGCGACGCCCTGCGCATGGTTTCCGGCGCTGGAGGCGATGACCGTCTCCACGTCAGGCTGTTCCTCGACGAGTTTCGCGATCTTGTTGTACGCGCCGCGGACTTTGAAGGAGCCTGTCTTCTGCTGGTTCTCATACTTGAGATAGAGTTCGGCTCCCGTCATTTCGGAAAAGGTATGCGAGGAACTGCAGGGGATCTTGTGGACGACCCGCTGGAGCCTCTCTTCCGCTTTTTCTACATCTTTTACCGTAAGCATATTTTCCCTCCATACAATCAAAAAGGCTTTCGTCCGAATAATCCGAATCAGACGAAAGCCGTTTACGTTTTCTAATCCTGCCGTTTATGCGGCGTGGAAAGCGTTAAGAGCATTTCGTCTCTGTCTAATTATAATGACGAACAGAGGAGATACCAGAATGCTGATGATCCCCTGAATGATCGCAATAATGTTCAGATTCGAAACGCTGTTTTTCATAACACGATCCCTTTTTGTTTTTGAATGCTTTCTTATTATATTGAACGAAAGCGTGAAAGTCAAGCCCAAGCGTGAAAAGTCCTTTTACGCCTGTTTTTTATCCGTCCGGATCTCGCCGGCTTTTATGAGAGCCGCTTTGACGATGACCGGTCCGATCAGCTCATAGATGAGCGTCGCGCACAGTACGACCGTCCGCACGGCCGCTGCATGGGTCGGGATGACCTTTTCCGCGACCAGACTCAGGCCGATCGCGACGCCGGCCTGCGGCATGAGCGTAAAGCCGAGGTATTTCTGAACGGTCGACGGCGCGTGCGTGATCTTCGCGGAGACATAGCTTCCGACGAATTTGCCGACCACGCGCATCACGACGTAGGTCACGCCGACGAGTCCGATGCTCGGGATGACCGACAGATCCAGATCAGCGCCGCTCAACAGGAAGAAGAGCATGAATATCGGCGGCGTGATAACGTCGGAAAGGCTCATGATCTCATTCGACTGCTTCGTCACGTTCACGAAGACCGATCCCATAGCCATGCAGCTGAGAAGATCGGAGCCGCCGATCAGCCTCGAGATGCCGATCGTGACAAAGACGAAAGCGATCGTCAGACTCAGACGGTTGCCCCGGCTGGAGAAGAACCGGAGCAGATACGCGAAAAGAAGACCAAGCGCCGCTCCCATGCCGACGGATTTGACGACCTCCCAGACCGGTGCGAGGATCGCGAGCAGGAGACTTGAACCGTCGTTATGGAGCATGGAATTTGCGATCGCCACGGCGAAGCCGAAAGCGATCAGAGCGACGGCGTCGTCCAGCGCGACGACGCGCAGGAGCGTATCCGTGACCGGTCCCTTGGCGCGATACTGCCGGACGACCATGATCGTCGCGGCGGGCGCCGTTGCCGACGCGATAGCGCCGAGCACGAGTGCGAAAGGCGTGTCAAAACGCAGGATCAGCATGGCGCCCATAACGAAGAAGACCGCAAAGAGCGCCTCGAAGATCGCGATGACGATCGACATATATCCCGCTTTCTTGAAATAATCTATCTTAAACTCGCTGCCGATGGAGAACGCGATAAAGCCCAGCGCCATATCCGATATGAGCGCCGTGCGCTGCAGAAGGTCCGCCGGCAGGATGCCGAGGACCGAGGGCCCCAGCAGCAGACCGCCGATCAGATATCCCGTCACGTTCGGCAGATGAACGAATTTGGCAAGTTTCCCGAAAAGCAGTCCGCCGAAAAGCATGACTGCCAGATAAAAAAACGTATCCATGAAATGCTTTCACCCCGATCGATTATTCGCCCTCGCTGAGGGGCGCTCCCCAGAAGCCGTCCACGGGAACGGTGAAAGCGACTGCGGAATCCGGCGTATCGATCCCGCCGACGACCTTGTCGACAATCCGGAGCACGGTCTGGACCTGATCGTCCCGGATGACCGTCAGAACGGTATGGCTGCGCTCCCTCTCCGGGTCGAGCGTCAGACGCAGCGTGCCGAAGAAATTATGCTCGGCATCCGGATGGATCGCGCGCGCCATGCCGGTGCTGTGCATGATCGTGGCGCCGTGCACGTCGTTTTCCGCAAACTCCTCAAGAAGATCCTCGAGGACTTCCATTTTGTTCAATACGATAACGATGAGTTTCATCTTTATTCCTCCTGTCAGAATTCCCGGTATTTGGCCATCATTTCTCGGAAAAGCTCCTTCGTCGACGGCGGTGTGAACGTAACGGCGTTCGCCCCCGCCTCGATCGTCCGGAGGATGCTGTCCGGTTTGTTCCCGCCGCTCGCGATAATCGGAACGTCCGGGAAATCCTCGCGGATATGCCGGACGATATCCGGCGTGTGCGTGCCTCCGGCGACGTTCAGGATCGACGCTCCCGCGTCCAGACGCGCGCGGATATCCGTCTTCCTGGTGACGACCGTGATGATGACCGGGATGTCCACCGCTCTGGCGACTTCCCGGAGATTGAGATCCGAGACCGGCGCGTTCAGAACGACGCCCATCGCGCCCTGGCTCTCGACGTCCTTGGCGAGCGAAACGGTCCGCTTGCCTTTCGTCGTGCCTCCTCCGATACCGCAGAAGACCGGCACGAAGGCCGCGCCGATGATCGCGTTGGAGATGCTCTGCTGGGGCGTAAACGGATACACGGCAAAGACCGCGTCCGCGTCACAGTTGCGAATAATGGCGATATCTGTCGTAAAAACGAGAGATTTGATCCTTCTTCCGTTGATCAGGATGCCGCTGCAGGTATAGCATTCCTCCGGCATCCGGAGTATTTTACGAAGAGCACTGTCGACGGACGGTACGCCGGGTTTTTTGTTATCCATTCAGTCTCCTCCTTTAACTCTTTCGCTGCGGAGAATGATCTCCGTCTGCTTATTATACCATATCCTGCGGTATGGATACCCCGCTTCTTCAAAAAGAGCATTTCTTTTGATATAATAAAGAAA
>JAEEGL010745707.1_pt1 | contig 17324 bp, 13 predicted proteins | sample 9134231 | NCBI WGS metagenome assembly JAEEGL01 (sample SAMN16246548, study PRJNA631951) | gut metagenome | biome: gut microbiome; feature: rumen; material: fiber-attached | host: Bos | place: Iran: Karaj | collected 2018-10
CTATTTTTTCATTATTATTATTTAAATTGTTATTTCCTTTAACTTTATTATTATTTTTTAAATCAATTCTTCTTTTATAATTATTTATATTATTATTTCCTTTATTATATTTATTATTATCTAAAATATTATTTCCTTTTTCATTATTATTTATACTATTATTTTCTCTTATATTATTTTTCCCTTGTAAATCATTATTTTCTTTTCTATTTTTATTATTTTGAATTTCATTATTTCCTTTATTATTATATAAATTATTATTATTATTATTATTTAGATTATTATTATTATTATTATTATTATTATTATTTAGATTATAATTTTTATTTATCATATTATTTTTTTTATTATTATCTCTAGAATTATTATTATATTTTTTATTTTTATTATTAAAAGTTTTATCTTCATTTTCTAAACCACTTTTAATATTTAAATTTTGAATAGAATTTGTAGGACTTTTAATTAAATTTTCATCTGAAATACGAGAAATTATATTATTTTCATTATTTTTTATATCATTTTTATTTTGAACTATTGGTGATAAATCAAATCCTTTCATATTATTTGAATCATTATTTATATTTTTATTTATTATTTTATTTAATAATTGATCTTTTTTTAAAGGTTCTAAATTTTCATTACCCTTAATCTTTTTTTCTTTTGAAAGAATTTTTTTATTATCAATTAGATTTTTATTTATTTTTGAATAAGAATTTTTATTTTCATTTAAATTTTCTTTATTTGTTTCTTTTTTATTTTCTTTTCCATTATTATTATCATATAAATTTAAATTATTTTCATTTTCTTCAATACTGTTATTTTCATTATTTTTATTTTTTAAAATACTTTTTAAAGGAGTTTTAACTCTATTTTCTTTATTATTTTTATTTTTTTCTTTACTCAAATTATTTTCTATATCGTTTATGATATTCTTGTTATTTTTATTTGAAGATATATTTTTATAAGGAGAATAAATATTATTATTTAAATTAATATTTGGATTCTTTTCTTTATTATTATTTAAATATTTAGAATTTTCATTTGTTTTATTTAAAGGATTTTTATTATAAAAATTATCTAAATTTTTTGTTTTTGAATTTTCAATTAAATTTTCATTATTTAAATCTTCTTTATTCTTATTTTTTATATTTTCATTGTCGAATTTTGAAATTGCATTATTTAAATTATGAATAAAAGTATTATTTTTAGAAAGAATTGAAGTTTTATTTTTTTCTTTTGAATTTTTATTATTTTCTTTTTCATTATTATTTACATTTTCATTCTCACTATTTTTCTTTTTGAAATTATTCAAATAATTATTATTTTTATCTAAATTGTTTTTATATCTATTATTATTTAAATATTTATTATCATTTTCGAAATTATTATTATTTTCTTCATTTACAATATTCTTTTTATTCAGAAAATTATTATAATAATTTCTATTACTATTAATTTTATTTTTTATATATTGATTATCATCATTATCTTTATTGATATTATTATCATCTAACTTTTCTTTATTAATTTGTATATTTCTATTTGTCAAAAATTTATTATTTAAAAATTCTCTATTTGAATTTGATAGATTTTTTGGGGAAGAACGTTCTTCATTTATTTTAGAACCAAAAGATTTATTTGTATTATTTTGAGTATCTAAATTTGAGTTTTTTAAATATTTATTATTTAAATTTTTATTACTTAAATTATTGGAATTTAAATAATTATCATTACTTAAATTATAATTATTTAAATTATTATTATTAATTAATTCTTCATTATTATTATTATAATCTGATTTATTTTTTATTAAATCTCCTTCATTAATTAAATAAATATTTTCTTGATTATTTCTTTTTTCTTTTAAAGGATAATTATAGTTATTTAAAATATCTTTTGATTTTTTATCAAAATATAATTTTTGATTTATTTGATTAATATTTTTATCTTGGTTTTTAATTGAAAAATCATACATTAAATTATTTTTATTATTTAAATAATTATCATATTGTTGAATAGCATTTTCATTTTTATTGTTATTTGAAATAAAAGAACTATTATAACTATTATTAATATCATTATTATTATTATTTAAATATTTTAAATGTTCTGTTTTACTTCTTTTATCTTTTCTAATAATATCATTGAAATTTAAATTATCATTTTTTATATTGGAATAATTTTCAAAACTTAAATCTAAAGAATGTTTATTTTTATTTTTTTTTGATATATTATTATTAAATTTTCTTTTATTATCTAATTCATATTTTTTATATGGAAAATTATCTTTAAAAACAGTAATGATTTTATTATTTTGATTTTCTTTTTCTTTTTTTTTAGAATTTAAATTATAATTTTGATTTTCAATTGTTTCAATATTTTTAATTTGTTTAAGTTTTAAAGAAGAATCATTTAAATTATTATTATTTGAATTATTTAGTTTTTCGCTGTTTAAAGAAGTAAAACTTTTATTATATTTATCTAAAGCTCTTCTAATAATTTGTTCTTTAACTTCTTGATTAACATAAATATTTTTATTTTCAGATAAATTAGAATTATTAATTATTTCAAAACTATTATTATTTATATTTTTATCATTATTTTTATTAAAAAGATAAAAATTAATATTTTCAGAAAAAGAAATAGTTTTTTTTCTTTTATCATTTATATCAAAAGTTTTTAAATTATAATTTTCATTTAAACTTTCATTTAAACTTTTATTATAATAATTCATTGAATTATTTAATTTTTTTTTACTTGATGAATTTGGATAATAAGATAATTTATCAATATATAATTCTTTATAATTTTTATTTCTTATTTTTTTATAAGAATCATCTTTTAATTGAATAAAAGAAGTTGAATTGTTTAAAGATAAAGAATTTCTTTCAAAACTTTTTTCTTTTTTGGAATTAGATATATTTAACATTTTTTAATTGATCTAAATTAAAAAAAATAATAAAAATTAATTATGTTTATTTATAAAAAATATAATATCTCATTTTTTATATCTATTGATAAAAATATAATTGTCTGTAATTTTTTTTTAAACTCTTTATTTTTTTGTTTCTAAACTTCCAAATATAAATATCTTTTATTTTTTGGAAAATATTTTATTTGAAAAACTCAAATATTTAATATATAAACATAAAAAAATAATATTTTAAAATATACAAAAAATAACATTTTTTTTCAAATAATTTTAAATACCTTACATTTTAAATTCATAAAAATTGTTATACAAAACAACTAATAGAAATAAAATTATTATCAGAATCTTTATAAGTACTAATAGCAAACATAGAATAATTTTTATTTAAAATTGCATTTCTTCTTATTTGATTAAAATTTTCATCTATTATTTGAAAAATAACGCTTAAAAAAGGATCTTGAAAAATATCAATACAAAAAAAACAATTTTTATATATTTTAAGTAAATTTAATCTTTTTTTTAATATTATTTTTGCTATATTTTCTTTTGTTAATTTCATTTCTTCTTCAAATATTATTTTTAAATTTTCATTATATTCTAATTTATTTACAGGAGAAAATTTTTCTAAAAAATTTGTTGTTTCATCAAAAATTTCTTTTCCTTTTTTTAAAAGAATTTTTTCTTTATTATTATTATTATTTCTATTTATTAATAAATATTCATTGTTATTTTCTTTTATTATATCTTTTGATAATTCTTTTAATTTACTTGCAAATTTTTTTGGATTTTCTCGAATTAAATTTATTTCTTTTAAAAAAAAAATTTCAAAAGAAAATAAAAATACATTTTCTGATGAAAGTTTAGTTGATAAATTTCTTGTTATTTCTTCTTCTGAAAATTCAAGGGATTTATTTATTTTTTTTTCTGTTTTTGAATTTTCTACATTTATAGATTTTTGATTTATATTTTTTTGGTTTATACATACACAATTTCCCATTTTTTTTATTTATTTGTTTTTTTTTATTACTTTTATAAATTAAATTTTACAATTAATTGTCTTTTTATATTTTGATATTAATTCATAAGTAAAGAAAAATGAAAATGCTTATAATATAATATTAAAGTTATTTATATTTCATAAATTAATGAAAAATAAAATCATTTAATTGTTATTAATTGAAATTGAAATAAAATACTAAATTTAGTTTTTTATTTATAATAATTTGTTATCTTGTATATAAATTTGTCGATTCTTATTTAAACCATAGAACATATTACTCATATTATTAACATTTTTAGTATTAAAATTAAATAAATTTAAAGAAGTTAAAGAAGAACATTCAAAAACTTATTAATAATTTTATTTTTTTCTTTTTCAAAATTATATTTAAAGCAAAAATCAATATTTTTTTCCATAAAATATAATTTAAATTTATTTCTAATTTCTTTCTCATTTTCAATTCCACTTATTCTAGGATCTTTTTTTTAACTTCATCAAAGCAATTTAAAATTTGGACTTAAATTGTTGATGATAAAAACAAATAATTTCATTCTTATTCTCATTAAAACAATCATGACTTAATGATCATTAGCATGATTAAGTATATTATTATTATTAAAATCATATAAAATATTTTTCATAAATGAACTTAAATTAAAATCTGTATTTTTTCCTCTTTGTTTATGAATTCCAATAATTTTCAAATTATTAATATTTAGAATTAAATATGAGAACCCTAAGAACCAAAAAAAGTGAAACAGTATGTTTACTATTATAATTAATAATAGAATGAATTTCTAAATGTTCTAAGCAAAGTTCGTTTCCATTTGGATATAGAATTATATATATATCTTCTTGTAAATATTTTTTTTCATCATTCATTATATAATTATCAATTTCTCCAAAATCTTTTTTTTTCTTCTTTTTCAAATTCATCATCATTTATTTCTATAATTGTATAATCATATTCTTCATTGTATATTTTATTCTTTCTTTATTTAATAAAATTTTCTTTTCTTTGTTTTTTATGTGTTATTATCAATTCATCATTTTCATTTAAAAATTTCGAATTAATTATATGATTATTTGTCATTAAAAAATATTTATTATAATATTTTATTTTTGATATATTTTGCTTAAAAAGAAGCCACTTCCTATCAATCTTTCATTTCCATATATTTTACACATTGAATTTTCTCTTATTCTTTCTAATTCTCTTAAATTTTTAAATGATATTGGAATTCCATGTCTGATTTATTATAATATTCTGAATCATTCATTAAATAGTTAAAAAACCTTAATTGAAGAAATATTCATTATTATGAATATTAAAATTTAAAAGAAAAATAATCTCATTTTTTTTATATTTTTTTATAAATAACTATTGAGATTCACATAATATTTAAGTAATTAATTATTAAATACTTTTTAAAATTTATGTTTATTGAATTTTTTCAATGTGATATTTATTTATAAATAAATGAAAAAAATTAAATTGTTTAATTAAAAAATTATTATTTTTCTAACAAAAAATTTTTTTATTTAATAATAAGATTTCAAACAAAAAAACCCATTTTAACTTTTTAAAATTTAAAATTTTTCATTAAAAATAATTTCAAGAATCACATTTATCATAATATGTGATAGACATTTATTTGATTAAATTAATTTTTATTTTTTTTTAATGAAAAATCTTAGGATATAAAATAAAAAAATAAATATAATTTTTCATAGATACATTTAAATAAAAAAATTTGAAAGAAATATTACTAAAAAAATGTCAAATCAAAAAATATTAAACAATCAAATAACAAAAAATAATGAAAAATTAGAAGAAGAAATAAACGAATCATTTAATAGTGAAAAATCAACAACTTCAATTGAAATAACATATGAAGAACTTAAAGAAGAAATATTAAATAAAGAAGAAAATAAATTAGAAAAAATAATTGAATCAATATCTTCAATATTAGAAAAATTAATAGAAAAAAATAATAATAATTCTTCTGAAAAAAATTTAAAAAGTTATTTAAATTATTTTCAAAGCGAAGAAAAACCAGAAATTTCAATTTTTCATTATTTAAATAGAATAGTTAAATATACAAACTGTGAAGAAAATACTTTAATATTAAGTTTAATATATTTAGATAAAGTTTGTTTAAAAAAAATAAATTTATCTATATATAATATTCATAGATTTATTTTTGCAAGTTTATTAATTGCTATTAAATTTAATGAAGATAAAATTTATAAAAATGATTATTATTCTCAAATTGCAGGAATTAGTAATAATGAATTAAATTTAATTGAATTTTATTTTCTTCAAATTATTGATTTTCAAACTTTTATCAATGAAAATGTTTTTAATATGTATAAAGACACTTTTAAATATTAAATTATTTAAAAAAAAATAATATATTTCTATTTCATTTATAATAATAATCATTCATTATAATTATTTCTTCATTGTAGAATTTATAAAATATTTTTAAATCATTAATTTCATTATTAATTTATTATTATTTGATTAAAATAGGTTAAAATATTATATAAAAAAACTTTGAAAAAATAGGATAAAAATTTCATAAAATTTAACTTTATTAAATGAAAAATATAGCTTTTCAATTTTTTTTTATTTTTTATATTCAATAATTTATTTTTAAATTATTAATATTAATTGGAATTATTGTCATAAAGATTAAATAATCAAATTTTAATCAAAAATTTAATATAATCATTAAAAAACTATATCAACAATTTTAATAATTTCCTTCATGGTATAATTAATATTCAAATAATATATTAAAAAAGAATATTTGATTATTTTAATAATTCAAGTAAAAGAAAACCTTTCTATTATTAATGATAAATTTTCACAATTTTCAATTAAATCCCAAAAAAAATAATAATTTTAATTTAAAAAAAAATGATGAAATACATTCTTTCAGAAATGAGACAAAAACATAATAAACCAATAAAAATATTGAAAAACACAATGATAACAGGATTAACATATAGTACTAATGCAATAAAAATAAAAAAAAAAGAAACAAGAAATAAAGAAGCTTTAAATTTAAAAAGTTTAAACATAAACAACAAAAATAACAATATAAATAAATATACTTCCAGTTTTGATATTGAAGTAAGAAAAAAAATATTATTTACTGATTCAGATTATCCTTTAAGTGTAAATTCAACATTAGAAAATTTTTTCTTTAGTAAAACTCAAAGTTTTTTTCTTCCTTCAAAAGAAAATAAAAATAATAATATTATTGATTATTTAAATAATAATGATGCAATGTATAATCTTCATAATAATTATTATTATAAAATTATTAATGATAAATTTGATTATAATGAAAATGATAAATATAAGAATTTAATTAATATTTTAGAAGAAAAAATAAAAAATTATAATTTTTCAAATGAAATTATTTTAACAAAAGGATTTAAATTAAAAAAATTTGATAAAGAAAATTTATATTTATCTCTTAAATCAATGAAAATAAAAATAGAAAATAAATTATATAAAGATAAAATTGAATTTTATTTACCTTTAAATATAATTCCTTTATTTTATGCTTTAGATTTGAATAAATTTCTTTTATTATTAATTTCAAGTTTAGAAATAAAAGAAAATAAAATAATAAAATTATCAAATGAAAAATTAAAAAATTATATTATTGAAATAGGAAAAAATATAGAATTATTTAATGAAAATTCTTCTTTTTATGATAAAAAAAGTGAAGAAATAAAAAAAATAAATTTTTTATTTAATAATAATATTTATTTATTTGAAATAATAAATCCTAAAATTGAATTAAAAAAAATTTCAGGAATAAAAATTATAAAAAATTCAGGAAAAGGTTTATTGATGTATTTAATTGAAAATGATTTTTTTGATTGGGAAAAAATAACTTTATGTTATTTAAGTTCTTTAAAAAATTTTAGAAAAGAAGTTAATTATATTTTTCAAATGAAAAAAAATTCAAATATAATTAATTTAGATAAATATAAATTTAATCCTTTTTTTTATAGAAAAATAAATTTAGAAACAATTTACAATAAAAAAGAATTTTCTTTTTTAATTTCTCTAAAAAAAAATAATGAAGAAGAAATTTTTTTATTTTCTTTTCATCCTTACATAATAATAATAATATATGAAAATATTGAAAAAGAATTTTGTTTAAATTTTCATGAAATGGAAATTTTATTTAATTTAAAAGAAAAAGGTTATAAAATGGAAAATATAATTTATAAATGTTTAATTATAAATGAAAAGAGTAAAGAAATATTTTTTTCTATTGAATTATTAAAAGATATTGATATTGAAAAATTTGATAATTTCTTTTATCAAATTAAAATCAATAAAAAATCTAAATTAAATATAAAAATTAATTCTCCTTTTTTTGAATATTTTTGTTATGAAAATAAAGAAAATAAATTTTCTTTAATTAAATATTATTATATTATTGAAGATACTTTACTTTCTTTATTAATTAAAAATGATTTTGAAAATTGGAATAATATATTAAATCAATTTTCTGAAAATATTTTTAATAATTTAAATGAAGTTAATGGAAATAAAAATCAGTTTAGTCAAAAAAATTTAAAAACTAAAAAAACTTTTTCTAAGAAAAAAACTTTAAAACACAAATATAAGTGATAAATAAATTTGAGATTAATTTTTGTAAATTATTTTTTATCTTTATCAAAAATGTCCTTTTTATTTATTTATTAAGAAAAAAATAATTTTTATTTTTAATATTTTTGGTTAAGGAAAATATAATATTTTAAAAAGAAATAAAAATTATTCAATTAAAAAAGCAAATTTATTTATTTATCTTTTATTTTTAATTAACATTAATTTAAAAAAAAATTAATATAAAAAAATAAATATTTTTTTTAAAAAAAAATGAAATCAAATAAAAAAACAGAAGAAAAAATATTATATATATCATTTAATCAAGATTCATCATTTATTTCAATTGGAACAGAAAAAGGATATAAAATATATTCAACGATACAATTAACTAATAATTATGAAAGAAATTTAAATGGTGGAATTGGAATAATTGAAATGTTATATGAAAGTAATATTTTAGCTTTAATTGGAGGAGGAAAAAAACCTAAATTTGAAAAGAATAAATTAATTATTTGGAATGATGAAACTTTAGAAAAAATATCTGAATTAAAATTCCTTTCTAATATTATAAATGTTAAATTAAAAAAAGATAAAATTTTTATTGTTTTAATTTCTAAAATTTATATTTTTAATTTTCAAACTTATCAAATTATTGATATAATAGAAACATCAGAAAATAAAAATGGTTTAATTGCAATAAGTCAAAATGAAAATATAAATATAATATCATTCCCAATCAATAATAATAATAATATTAATAATAATAATGATATTAATAATAATAATAATAATGAAAGTAATAATAATAACAATGATATAAAAGAAAAATTAAAAATAAAGAATTATGATAAAGGAAAAGAAATAGAAATAAATATATCAGAAAATACAAATATATCATATATATTAATAAATAAAAATGGAATATTATTATTTTCATCATGTGAAAAGGGAACAATAATAAAAATATATAGAATAATAGATGGATTAAATATATTAGATTTTAAAAGAGGAAGTGAAAAAGCAAATATCAATTTTATGTGTTTAGATAATTTAAATTTTTTTTTTGCTGCTACAAGTGAAAGAGGAACTATTCATATATGGTCTTTAAAAAGTTGTTTAAAGAAATATAAAGAAATAGAATTTAAATATAATATTAATTATATTAATGATGAAAATGAAATTGATGAGAATAATAATTTTAATAATTTATTTAATAAAAATGATATTGATAAATTACCAGATAATAAAATCCCTTTTTTTAATTTTTTTGGGGTTAATTGTGAAAAAAGTTTTTTTCAAATTAAATTAAAAGAAAATTCTTTTTATAAATGTGCTTTTATTAATAATAATAATAATATTTTTGTAGTTGGAAATGATGGAAAATATTTTTATTATATTTTTAATCCTAAAAATAATGAATGTTTTCTTTATGAAACTGGATTATTAAATAATGTTAAATAAGTTTTTTTTTCATTTTTTTTATATTATTTATTTTTTTATTTTATTTTATATTTATGAAGATTTATTTATTAAATATTTCTTTGAACTTATTTATATTTTTTATTTTAAATCAAATATAAGGATAATATATTTTTTCAACTGGTTTGTTATTTTTTATTCAATATAAGGGAAATGAAAACTCATCTTCTTTTGATACAGGAGAAATTAAAAAAATAAATAATAATAAAGAAATATATTATAATATTTCTACTCCTCCTGGTTCTTCAGGTTCTCCTATTATAAATTTAAGTAGAAATTTAAATGTTATTGGAATTCATTGTGGAAATGTGAATAAAGAACATTTTAAAGATTTATATAATAGAGGAATTTATTTTCAACAAATTTTAAATGATATTTAATATAATATTTCTAATAAAGAAATTTAATTGTAGTGATAATAACTTAAAAAAAGAATTTGAAAATATTAATTAAATGTCTCATTTATTTGAACTTTAAATTTTTATATTTTAAATTATTTTAATTCATTTTTTTTTCTAATTTTTTCTGAAATTGAAATACAATATTGCATTAAGACAACTATAATAATAAATAAATTATAACAAATTAATAAATAAATTTTAAAAACATTTTACATTATTTATTAAAATTACTGAACTTTGATTAATTAAAAAAAATAATGTTAAATTTTAAATTTATATAAATTAAATTAATGGAAAAAAAGGACAAACTCTTTTTAAATGAAGTTAAATTAATAGATAATTTAATAAATAAAAGGATAAAAAATTTTTATTCAAGAACTAATTCTTCAAGAAAAAAAAAACCTCCTTTATCAGTTACAGTAAGTCCAATTCAATATAAAATAAATCTTTTTCAAATTGAAAAAAATTATGATAATAAAAAGTTATATCCTAATTATTATTCTTTTTTAAATAAAGAACTTAATAATTTAGAAAATAAAAAAAATAATCTTAATGATAAAACAAGAAAAGAATACTTATCTAATTTTATTACTTATACTCCAAGAAGTAAATTAAATAATAATAATAATATTAATAGAAATTATACCTTAAAAAATTTAAGAATTAAAAATAAAAATATTTTTTCTGATATTGATTATTTAACCAATTCTATTAAATTAAGAAAAATTTCTTATGAACCTTATTTAAAAACAGATAATTATCACTCTCAAAGAAATTTTAATAAATTAAATTATCCTCATCAAAAAAAATCTTTATTATATTATATTCAAAATACTTCTCCAATTCAAAATAAAAAAATCAATAGTAAAACATATAAAATGATTAGCTCATTAAAAGAAGCTTTTTAAATAGTATTTTTTTATTTAAAAATCTCCAAATAATAAATTTATAATTTATAAAAACAAAAATTAAATAAAAAACATTTTTTAATTAATGAAGAAAGATTTTTGCCTTAAAAAAATTGGTGATAAAATTTTAATAATCAAAAATATATTTTCAATTAAAAAATTAAAAACACAAAATAATATAATTTAAATCTAAAAAAATAAATAAATTCTATATTTTATAAATCTAATATTCTTTAAAATAGTTCAAGAAAAACTTAAAATTTATTTCCCAAAATAAAAAAATAATAATATAAAATAAAATATAAATAATATGTAAAACTAAAATAATTAATTATCATAAATATTATTATTATGAGAATTTAAATTTCTATTCATTTGAAATTTTTTAATTAATCTAGCAGAATCACTTATAAGATTTTTATAAATATTTTCTTGATTTTTTTTAACTTTCCCTTCAAATAATAAATGTCTGTTTTTAATTTCATTTTTTTCTTTATTAATTTCATCAATAGTAATATGAATATTATTATATTTATTATCATAATTTTGACCATTATAAGCAGAATTTTGTCTTTTATTATTTTTAATAATATTTTCTCCTGTTTTAATTAAAGTTTTTGTTTTTCTAATTTTATCTGTTTGAGATTTTAAATTATAAATAATATTATTATTATAATCTTCTTCAAATTCTGTATTAAAATTACTTAAATATCTATTATTTCGGGAATTTCTTTTTATTCTTGTCGAAAATGTTGAATGATTCTTTTTATTTGTATTATTTGTATAATCAATTATATTAAAATTATTATTACTATCATTATTATCATTTATTTTATTATCATTTATATTATTATCATTTAAGATATTGTTTTTATTGTTATATAAGAAATTAATACTTAGATTTTTTAAAGAATATTTTTTGTCGTTAGAAATAATATTATCTATTGTTAAATAATTTTTATTTTTTTGTTGAGTTATTAATACATTTTCATTAACAGCATCATTATAATTATTATTATTATTAATATCTTTATTATTATTATTATTAATATTAGTATCAAAATTAAAATCAGATTCAATATTAATATTATTTATATTATTATCTTCATTTTCAATATTCGAATCCTTTAATTTTTTTTCAATTTTATTATCAAAATTTTTTAAAAATTCTTCATCTGAATTTTCACTATCATCAAGAAAAATTTGTTTATCTAAATCATCTAAATTAATATCATCAATTCCACATTTTTCAATTTTATCATATGAAAAAATATTTTTTTTCATTTCTTCTTCATTTTTAATTTTTTCTTCTTCTTCTTTTTTTTTTCTTTCAATTTCTAATTTTTTTTCTTTTTCTTCTAATTCTTTTTTTAATAAGATTTCTTCTTTACTTAAATTTTTTTTTTTATTTAACATTTCTTTTTTTAATTTTTCTTCTTCTTTAAAAATTTGAATTCCTTTTTTTTTTCTTTCTAAAAATTCTTTCATTTTTTTTTCATATAAAAAATTTTTTAAATTTTCTTTTTCTTTTTCATTTTTTAATTTCTTTAAATAATATTCTTGATATTTATTATTATGAATAAGACTATTATTATTATATTTTTTTAAATCATTAGTCATTTTTTCAATAACTTCATCTCTTAAAATATTTTTTTGTTTAATATTATAACCACCAATATTAAATTGTAAAACTCTTTCAGTCATATCATGAAAAGGAATAATAAAACCTTTCATTTTTTTTCTATAAATTTTGGGGTTATTTAAACCAATGAAATTAATAAATTCATCAAACATTTCTTTATAATTTAAATTATTTAATTTCATTAATTCTTCTTCATTTTCTTTTAATTCTTTTTCATATAATTTCTTCTTATTATCATATATAACAGAAGCTTTTTGAGTATTTAATCTATGTGAATTTCTAATATTATTTTTATTCGGATTATTTAAATCATTAAAATGATTGAATATACTTTTTCTTTTAAATTCTTTTATACTTTCATTATTATTTTTCATTTTATTTAAAAGTTCATTATATATTTTTATTTTTTTTATTAAATTTTCTTTTCTATTATTATTCATTGCTTCACTTATTTTTTCTAAAGAATTTTTAAATTCTATAAAAGACATATCTTTTCTATTTGTAGTATTTTTTTTAAATAATTCTACTATTTTACTTTTTGAAATTGGAATTTCAAATTCAATACAAAATTTTGAAAATTCTGCTAAATCTAAATTTATTTTTCTAAAAGCTATTTCATCAAATGTAGGTGATGATGCCATTGGATTATGTTGATTTGCATAAAAATCAAATATTTCTTTTAAGGAATTTATATTGTTTTCATTTTCAAAATTTAAAAGAAAATTATTTTTTTTTATGCTATATATATCTGAATTTGTTGTATTAAAACTTACTGTTTTAAAATTATTTTTATTTAAATTATTATTATTACTTAGATTATTATTATTTTTTGAATTGTTATTATTATTTAAATTATTTGAACTTAGAAAATATATTTTTTTATTTTTTGGTTTTTTTTCTTCTTTTTTTATTGATTTATTTAATTTTATTTTTTCTTTATTTAATTTATTGATAAATTCTTCTATATATTTTACATCATGACCTGTTTTTTTTTTATCATTTAATATATCATTATATAATTTAATATTGTTTTCAACTGCTAATTCTTGATTATATAAATTTTTTAATTTCATTTCATTATTAATATTTGGATTATTAATTTCTTTTTTCATTTCTTTATTTTCATTTTCAACTTTTTTTAAAATTTTCCCATCAAATAAATTTTTCACTTCATTATTTAAATCATCATCTTCAATATCAGTATTAATAATATTATATTTAAAGTTTTCTTGAATAAAATCAGCAATTATAATTGGGAGAGTTTCAATATATAAAATATTATTTTTTTTTTCATTTAATTTAAATTCTTCTTCTAAAGAAATTTCCTTAAATTTAAAAGAAGAATTTTTATTATTTAATTCTAATATTTGAGTATAATCATATATTAATTTTCCTTTTTTATTATATTCTCCCATTGGAAAATAATTAGTTAAATTTTCATTATTTTCTTCTATTATATTTATTTCTAAAGAAGGTTTTATTTTTTTATTATAAAATATATCATTATATTTTTTTAGTTTATCAGTTATAAAATTATATATTTCGTCAATTGATTCTTTTAATTTTTCATTTTGTTTTTTTTGGTCTATTAAATCTAAAATAAATAATTCATTTGATGATAAAGTTTTTAATATTGTCATATTTGATAAATTACATATTTCTTCTAAAAGATTTTTCAAAGAAGATACTTGTATTATTTTAAAATGAATATTATTATCATTTGATTTATCTTTTATAAAATATTTTGTGTATAATTTATTTATTTCATTTTTATATTTCTCAAATTTTTTCTTTAAAATATATAAAGAACGATATATTGTTATTATTTCTATTGAATCTTCTTTTGGAAAATTATTATCTGAATTCATTATATTAATTAAAATAAAAAAAGAAAAAAATTATTAAATCAATAAATTTCATTTTTTTTAAGTTATTTTATTTTAGGGTAAATTCAGTTATTTTTTCTAATATTTTAATTTTGGTTTTTTTATTTAATAAAAATTCGAAATGATTCATTGATATAGTAAAATACATATATTTTATAAAATATTCCAAAGATTAATTTAATCATATCATACTTTAATTTATCTATAAAATAAATAAAACAAAAGAAAAAAAAAGACAAGACTTTTTAAAAATATTATTTCGAATTTTTAATTTTTCAATAAATTAAACTTTCATAAAGTTGATTTATTAAATATGAATTTTAATCTTATTGATTTTTTAAAAGTATTTAAACTTAGCAAATATTTAATATTAACATGTTCTTCAGTAACTTCTAATTTATTATTAATATAAAGCAATTCTAGCTACATGAGAATATTTAATAATATTATCATTTTTATATTTATTAAAGAATTCTTTAATAACCTAGTAAAATTATCCTATTTATTTTTTTCTGAAATTTAACTCTATTGTTTTTTATGTTAAAATTTTTGTAACCCATTATTCTAGTATTTATTTTTTAAATTTATTATGTCATCATTTAGTTGTCTTGATTTAAGTGGTTTTTTTTTTGAATTTATGTATTTTTTATTTCCCTTTTGAGAAGAAGAAGATATTTTTTTTACTGAATTATTTATATTGATTCCTTTAAATTCTAACATATTTTCCATTAATAATTTTAAAAAAAGAGATTTTTTAAAATTGATTTATCTTTTGTTTTTTGCTTTATAAAATATATATGTTTTTAAAAAATAAATTTTACTTTTTTTGTTTTTTCATTTTGATAATTCTTTTCCAAAAATATTCAATTATTTTTTATAATTGATTCAAATTTAATTAATCATATATTTAAAACATTTATAAGATATTTATTTGAATAATGGATTGATTGTTTTTTCAGATAATCTTTATTTTTATATGGACAAAAAAAAAGAAAAATCTTCATATGAAAAATTATTGAGGATTTGTTTTTTAAAATATTATTATCAATTTATTCTTTAATCATAATTAATTAAATTTATAATTTAATATAATTGATTATAGATTAAAATCTTATTGATTATAAAGCTAAGTAAAAAATTAAAAACTAGATTTTACAAGTGCTTGTAGTTTTAATAATTTTCTATTAATATTAATTGTCAATTAACTAAATAATAATTTCAAAAAAAAAAATATAAAAAATCATTAATGAAATTAAACAAATGATTCCAATTTAACTATTTATTAAATGAAAACTAAAAAAAAAGTTAAAGAAAAAAAATAATATATAAGTTGAAAAAGAAATCTAAATAAATAAATGTATTTAATTGAAGAAGCAGAAAAATTAAAATATGAAGTAATTTATCATCATCATTATGATAAATGTTTTCGTGGTAGGAGCGTAATATTTATGATCGTTTTTGGGAGCGAAGTAATAAATTATTTCAATATAGAGATTTATATAACAATGCAAATAATATAAAAAATGAAATTATTCAACAATATTATAATAGAGAAAATGCTAAAAAACAATTTGAAAATCAAAAAATTATAAAAAAAAAAGAATATGAAAATAAAAAAATACAATATAAAAATGAAGAAAACAATAAAAAAATAGATTATGATAATAAATTACAATCAATTATAAATAATTATAATAATGAATGTTTGAAAGAAAATGATTTAATAATTCAATTAGAACAAGATATTTCTAATTTAGAGGAAGAAATAAGATTATTAGAACAAAAAGTTCAAGATGAAATAAATCTCAAAAAAATTGAAGCTCTAAATAAAATTAATAATAAATTCAAAATTGAAAAAATAAAATATGAAAATGAAAAAGCCATAGAAAAAAAAAAAAAGAATCTGAATTTGAAATTGAAAAAAAAAAATTTCAAAGTAAAAAAGAAATTGAAATGAATGATTTAAAAAATAAATATGAACTTTCTCAAAAATTAATATTTATGTTTAAAATGATAAATAATCAAAAAAATTAAAATTAATATATTAAACCAATTAATATATAAATTAATTTATTTTTTAAATATTTAAACAATATAATCATTTAATTTAAATTCATCATCCATTGATTAGAATTGAATAATTTTTGAATTATTTCATCCTAAGTAAATTTTTTAATGTATATTATCCAAAAATATGATAAAATCAACGTTTAAATAAATATAAATATTATTTTTTTTTAGTTATTATATATTATTTATTTGTTTATTTATTTTTTTTAATGATTTTATTTAAAAATTAATTTATTAAATTTTCCCATAATGGGGATGGGGATTGGGGATTGGGGATTGGGGATTGGGGATTGGGCCCAATCCCCCATCCCCAATCCCCAATCCCCAATCCCCAATTCCCAAAAAAAACAAAAAATTTTAA
>JAEEGL011964840.1_pt1 | contig 17323 bp, 7 predicted proteins | sample 9134231 | NCBI WGS metagenome assembly JAEEGL01 (sample SAMN16246548, study PRJNA631951) | gut metagenome | biome: gut microbiome; feature: rumen; material: fiber-attached | host: Bos | place: Iran: Karaj | collected 2018-10
CACATAAAGCTCCTGTATGCGCTTCGAGATGTACATGCGGCCGTAGGTGTCGCAGCGATAGGGTATCCAGCGGATGCGACCGCTGGCCATCGTGTCGCAGCGGAAAGTCTGCACCACGCTCAGGTCGCGCACGAAATTGAGGTTCACGTGGGGAGAGACCGTCATCACATACTTCGTCAGCGCAAAGGTGCTGTCTTTGTCGAGCGAGACATACATGCGGCCCGTGAACCCGTAGCTCTGCTGGTTGGCAGGAACGAAACTCAGTTCCACACACTTCTGACCCTCCACCATCGTGGTGTAGGTAATATAGAACTTGTAGAAGGTGGTGGCCAGCACGGGCGAGAGAGGACTCGTGAAATGGTTGAGCATCAGTTCTATGTCGCCGTCGTAGATATCCACGGGGGTGAACATCACGCGGATGTTCTCGTCGATACCCTCGTCCGTCAGAATCTCGTCCAACCCCTCCATACGCTTGCCGATGATGAGGCGCCGCTGCTGCTTGGGATCCTTGCGGTAGCTCTCCTGCGCCAACGCCTCACGCATGGAGACGATGAGGATGGGCGTAGCGTCGAATTCCGTCTCGTCGATGTATTTCTCCAGGAAATTCAGTTTGCGCCAAATACGCTTGTTCTCGAAGTCGGGATTGAAATTGTCGAGCGACATCGAGAGGCGTTCGTATACATCGCGGAAGTAGCGGGAGTTGGCCTCCAGGCGGTTTTTCTCCTTGCGGTCGATTACCTTGTTCACTAGGTCGACGGCGGGGTTGTTCTTGCGGCTGTACTTCTTGCCGCCCTTCTTGGCGGTGATCTCCACAGCGTGGAGGGTCTTTCCGCGCGGCACCATCTTCACCGTCACCCTCTTCTTCGTCTTCCCCTTCTCGGCCCTGAAGGATTGTGCCTCGTAGCCCATCATGCGGAACTGCAGCTTGGTGAGACCCTGCTCGTTGCTGATGCTGAACTTGCCGTCCATGTCGGTCTCGGTGCCGATGGTAGTCCCTTCGAACACAATCTGCACGAACGGTATAGGCTCGTTGCTCTCAGCGTCGCGCACACGACCCTCCACTTTCGTCACAGTCCCCTGAGCCTCCGCCACCACAGGGGCCAGCAGGAGGAACATCAATACAATCTGTTTATATTTCAATAAAATACGCATATCTGCATCACATTTAAAGCGATGCAAATATACGTATTTTTTTCGAAATAAAGTCTACAAAACTACTTGAATGCGTTCTCGCTCAGGCCGTGGCCAGAGAGGGCGAGGTCTTTCATGTAGGAGGGCACGTCGCGGCCGAGGTACTTGTCCACATAGAGTTTGGCGAGGTACTGGCCGAGCATGAAACCATGGCCACGCAAACCCGTCAGCAGACCCACCTCGGGGTCGACGATGTAGCGCGGTTCGGTGTAACGTCCCGCCCAGCAAGCCAGGATACTCACCTCCTTCAATCCGGGAATCCACTCCGCGAAGACTTCGGAGACAATCTCGAGGAACTCCTTGCTGTTGTACTTGATGTTCTGACGCGTCTCGTAGGCGTCGGTGTCGGGGCTGGCGCAGCCAATGATCTGGCCGGTGTGGGCAAACTGTTGTCCGTAGACGGCGCTGAAGCCTTTGTAATGGCGGCGGTCGATGATCATGTCGAGCGCATCGCCGTTCACACCCATCAGGGGCAGACGGCGAGTGATGAAGGCCTGGTGCTTCACAGGGTAGAGGCCGGTGTCGATGCCCAGCATGTCGGTGAATTTCTCGGCACCCCAACCCATGGCGTTGACGAAGTGGTCGCAGGTGTACTCCACATAGCGGCCTTCATGATTGCGCACCAAGGCAACGACCTTGTCGCCCTTGCGGGCCACGGAGAGCAACTCGCAGTCCTCGTAGTAGCGGCCGCCGAGGGAGACGCCGATTCCGCGGATGTAGTCGATGACGCGGCCGGGAGTAGCCTGCCAGCAGTCGCGCGTCATGAGGGCGTGGCTATAGGTGGTCTTGGTGTCGTCCCACAGGGGCGAGATTTCCTTCTTGAAGTCCTTGCGGTCCACCATGTAGGCGTCGCTCCAAGCGCGGCTGGCGTCGAGGGCCTTGTAGGTAGCCTCGTCGTGCACGAGGTTCACATAGCGCGTGGGCTTGTAGTTGATGTTGTGCACCGACTGGATCTGCTTGAAAATCTCGTGACTGTGCTGGGCGATGTCGGCGATGTCGGGATTGCTGAATGCAGGACGGCCGCCGCCGATGTTGCGCCACGAGGCTCCGCGGCTCCAGTTGACCATCACCGGTTTGAAGCCCGCCTCGCTGAAGTAGCGGAAGAGGCCGCTGCCCGCTATGCCGCCGCCGGCAATGAGCACCCGCACCTCCTCGTGGCTCACCTCGTTGCCCTTCGGGAAGACGAAGACCTCCTTGCGGCCTTCGGTGTAGAGGTCGCCGAGGGTGACTTGGTTGCTCAGCGGCGCACGCGGCGTGGCGTCGCCCGTGAGCTCGATGCCGTGCGAACGCAGCAACTGACGGGCACGGGCTATGCAGCGTTTACCACGGCAGGGGCCCATACCCATGCGGGTGATGTGTTTGAGTTCGTCGACAGAGATATACTTGCGGTCGCCCACAATGTCCAGTATCTGCTGGTCGGTGATATCCTCGCAATGGCAGATGTAGGTGGGCTCTGAATTTTGAATTTTGAATTCTGAATTTTGAAGCGGCTCAGGATAACGATCTTTAACGATGAAGCCCTTGATGTCGGTCATCGGGCCGTCGACCTGGGCCACGAAGACGCGGGCCACATTGGTCTTGTTGTCTTTCTTGAGCACCTTCTCCACCTTGCCTTCGCCAATCTTACGACCGTTGTTGTCCACCAGAAAGACCTCGGCGCCGTCCGCCACCTCGTACTCCACAGGCAGGAAGCAGCAGTTCTTCGCCATATCGTAGCCAAAGATGGCCAGTCCGGGGCAATGGTTGACGCAGGCCATGCAGCCTATGCACTTGTCATAATCCACCGTGGGCGTTGACGATGTGGTGGGCTTGCTGATAGCACCCTGGGGACAGCTGAAGGTACAGGGGTTACAGGCAAAACCGTAGAGGCAGTCGAGCTGCACGAAGGGCCTCATGGCCATACGCTCCATGCTCGGCAAGTTGGGCTTATCCAGCAACCGTATGGGGTGCTGCTGGGAGTCGATATACTGGCGTGAAACCTCCAGATAGTCGTCGTAGTTGAACCTGATGGCCATTTCCTGCGCTATCTCGTAGGCCACCTGCTTGCCGCGCAACACAGCACTCGTACCCTCGCCTATGCGCACAGCGTCGCCTGCGCCGTAGACATGGTGACCGAAGAGTTCCTTGCCCTTGGTAAGCAGTTGGTTGTCGGGCACAAGACCCGTACAGATATTGATGATATCTATACCATCGATTACCTGCTCGGTACCGGGTATAGGCTTGAAGTTCTCGCACTTGGCAATGACGGCCCCGGTGATGCCCGTCTTGTCGGCGTTGGGGATGGCGCGCAGCAGCGTGTATCCCGTCATGATGGGAATTCCCAGACGACGCACACGGTTGGCCTGCACGGGGAATCCGCCCTCGCGCGGCATTGCTTCGATGATGGCCTTGATGGAGGCTCCCGCCTGCATGCCCTGATAGGAGGTGAGGTAGCCAATATTTCCCGCGCCGACGGTCAGCACGCTCTTGCCAAGCAGCGTGTGTTCCTGATTCATCATCTTCTGGAACACGGCGGCGGTGTACACTCCCGGCACGTCGTCGTTCTCGAAGGGCGGCATGAAGGGCACCGCTCCTGCGGCCACCACCATGTGCTGTGCGTCGACGTAACCCATCTGACCCGTCACCACGTTCTTCACGGCGATGCGCGGTCCCTCAAGGATGTCCCACACCGTGGTGTTCAGCAGGATGCCGTCGGGTGCGGCGGCCTTATTGCCCTCCGCGGGCACGCGGTCTCCTGCCAGCGTCTTTGCTATGTCGAATCCGCGCATGCCTCCATATTTCTTCTCTTTCTCGAAGAAGAAGAACTGGTGCGTCTGCATATTGAATTGTCCGCCGATACGGGGATTGCTGTCAATGACAAGATTGTCTATACCGAAAGCGTTCAGTTGCTCGCGACAAGCCAAGCCTGCAGGACCCGCGCCGATGATGGCCACCTGGGTCTTGTACACCTGCACCGTCTGCGCCGACTCCTCGGGACGGGCAGGCGGCTCGAAGGTAACACCCGGCAGGTCGGCCTCGTGGGTGATGGTGCGAACCTCTTTCACACCATCCACAGCCGTGATGCATATCCTCCGCACACGCCCGTCGACCAGCATTTCGCAGGCGCCGCACTTGCCTATGCCGCACTCCAGCGAGCGGTTCCTGCCGGCCAAACTGTGGCTATGTACCGGAAAACCAGCCTCGTGCAACGCTTTGGCTATCGTGTAGCCTTTCTGAGCCTGCACCTTCTTGCCTTCAAACATAAATTCCACCATCTCGCCCTGCGGGATGTCCAGAATGGGATGTTTTTCAATCTTGTACATCTTTGTAAGTGTTTATAGATTAATATAATATTGTGTTTTCTATCAACAATAGAACACCACAAAATTAATCAAACCCTCGCAAAAATGCAAATCTTTTTTCAAAAAAATATCTTTCCTCACCACACCAACAACCGCTGACTGTTGGGGTAGTAGCGGAGACGGAGGGAGCCCAAGTGCCAGATGAGGTCCTGCTCGTCCACACGGCGGTGGCGTCCGCAGAGGGCATCCAGGCGGGCAATGACACGCTCGTTGATACGCTGGAAGAACCGCTGACGTTCCTCATAGCCCAGACGGTCCCACAGAGGCATAGCAGGCTCATACGTATTGGGAAGGCCGAAGTCGAAGAACAGAGCGTCTGCCACGTTGTCGGCATTTTGCAGACATACTTGGATACCAAGCCAATAGAGCGTGTCCACGCGGCGGACGTAGAGGTCGCAATGGTGCTGTTCCTCGTCGATGCCCGCATCTTCCCTGAAATAGGCGTTGCGCAGCAGGCTGTCGCCACCTCTGTAGTAGTTGCCCTGAGCATTCAGGAACTCTCGCAGCCGTCGCCCGTCGATACTCCCCCACTCCCCTGCCAGGAAGGGCAGCAACGAGTCCAGCCCGTCGGTGGGCAGCAGCGGCAGGGTATCGATATTGTGGCGCAAGGACAATACGGAGACCTGCCCTTTTTCCACACGCAGCACCCCCGCCTCAAACGCGTCCTCCCGCCATGGGAGCAGCAGCCCGTCGCCTTGCAGCATACCCCGCCAGTCGTAGTTCGGACGTAGCAACCCATAGCGTCGGCCGAGATCTTGCACCATGCACAGCCGTCCGTCCCTCAGCGCCATCACCGCCGTGCCTCCCGGCAGGTTCACCAGTAGCCGCAGGCTATCGCCATCGACGAAGGGCGCCACAATCATCGTGTCGCGCGGCATCTGCTGGTAGCCGTCGCGGAAGCCGTCGTAGTCCGAGGCGCGGTAGACGGTATCGCCGTCGATAATCACCCGAATATATCCCGCCATCGAATAGCCCGTGTCGGCATCCCCCATCGTCACCGGCGACGACTCGGCAGCTGCCAGCTGCGCCAGGCTCACCCGGCGCACCAGCGCGGGCTCCACCATATAGTAGGCCTCGCCCGCACGGCGCAGCAACCCTATGCCCGCCACCACCAGCCTCCGGCCCGTGGCACGGTGGATGAACCACGTGCATTGGCCCCACTCGCCGTGATCCATGGCATAGACGCGATAATCGGCATCCTCGTGCACAAGGTCGCCCGTCTTGGCGCACTCGCGCCACTGCATCGCCGTCGTGTCGAACCAATGGTCCTGCTTAGCCCAGGAGCCGTAGTGGTGATAGAAGAGGGTGTCGTGACGCACAAAGAGGTCGTCCTTCCAGTGCATACCGGTCTCCACGGGCATGGGAGCCAACACATAGCGTCCGTTGCGGCCGTCCACCACTGCCATCATAGTCCCATTTTCTTTAAGACTGCTGTAATGGAAGGCGCAGTAGTAGCGTCCATGGTATTCCGCCGCCTTCTGCCACTTCACATGGGCATGCACCCCCAACCGCGATTGCATGTCGAGCACCACGGCGTCCTCGTGCACCAGCAGGTATTTATACTTCTTGTGGTATTTGATAGCCATGTTTCCGTTGCGCCACACCAGCCATTCGCCCTCCTCCTGCGGCTCGGTATGGCCCGTGGGCAGATACGACGACATCGGAGCCAGGCGCAACTCGTCGCGAAATGCATCGATTTTTCCTCTGCGAGTCGTAGTCATACTGGGACCGTAAAAACCGAGTTCTGCGACCAAAATCTTCATGGCACAGATACGGTGTGTGCGCTCGTCGATACAATAGTCGGTCCACACGCAGTAGCGGTTGTCGATATTCTTGTAGTAGCGGTCGATGCGATAGCCTTGGTCATAGCCCATACTGGCAAAGACACTGTTGCTCCGTTGCCGCTCGGCCCTGGCGGCCACGGCCCCCAGACCGGCCTCAAGGTCCGCGGCGGCGCTGTCGGTCAGCAGCCCCCACCCCGTGCCGGCAAAGGCTAGCTCGGAGACCACACCATCGATGGTAAGCCGGGGCAGCGAGTCCATATTGTGCTCGATGTCCACCACGCGCAAGTGCCCGTCGCGCACATCGACCAGCCCCCAATGGTTCAAGTCCTTCTCGAACGGCAACAGCAGCCGCTCCCCGTCCACGAAACCGCGGTGGCATCCATGCCAGCTGAAGGTCCTCAGCTTCTCGCCCAGCCCCGCTGTGCGCACCATGCGGCCCTCCTCGAAGTGCATCACCACCGTCTCATCCTTCAGTGCCACCAGCATCTGCAACCGGCCTCCAGCCACGAAAGTGCCGTCGATAAGCGTGTCGTAGGGGCCATGACCCTCATACCATGCGTCGGGCGTCCAGCGCGAATGCTGCCACACCACCTCGCCTTCCAGCGGATGGAACCGCGTGGAATCGTAGAAGAACTCGATGGAACGCTCCGTCTCCTGCATTGCCACGGGCGACGGCGGCGCAGCCCTCAGCTCCGCCACCGACAGCCCACGCAGCCGCGCCCCGCCGCCAATGAAGAACCGCCCGCCTATGCGACGCACATTCCCTCCGCCTTTCATCACACGCCACCGGCCGTCCCTGCGGTCGAGGAACCACAGGTACGTGCCCCACTCGCCGCGGTCCATCAGGTAGACCCTGAACTCCGCATCCTCATACACCATGTGGTCCGCCTTCGCGCAGCGGCGCCAAGCGGAGGCCACAGTATCGAGGTAGTAGGCATAGGAATCCTCATAGTACCCCTGGAGAAAAAGCGTGTCGTGGCGCACAAAGAGGTCGCAGTACCTGTCGTCGTCCAGCTCCCGGGGCCACTCCAGGCGTTCCACGTCGACATAGTGGTCGTCCCGACTGCCGCCCCAACGGCGCTCCATGGGCGTCAGCCGGAAAAAGAAACTGCTGTCGACACCCAACCACTCCCCCAGTCTCGGCGACGCGACAAAGCGACAATAGTAGCGCCCGTGGTACTCCGCCGCATGCGTCAACTGCACATAGCTCTGCACATCGGCCAGCGGCCGCACATCGATCTCGGCCCTGCAGCGCTGCTCGAGGGTCACCCCCTGCGCCCAACAGCCCGTACCCGCCAGCAGCAGCACCACAAGCAGCACCATCCGCCCCAGTGAACATCTCAACATCTGCATACCTGTTTTTTTCAAATAACGAATAAAAACATCTTTTATTGCCCCTCCACAGCAAGCACCCACGCATATATACTATAACTCCCTTTTCTTCAAAATACTACCGTCATTTCTTTATTTTAACAATATTTAACTGGATTTTCGGTCGAGGACCTCCTATCAGACGGGACGCCCGCGTTCCCAGGGATACAATAAAAATACTGTTCCGTCGTTATTATCTTAGATATTTTTTCATAGCAATTATTAATCAAATCTTTATAACATCATGAATCTCAACGGAAGAAGACAAAGTACAAATGTAGACGACCGCCGCAGCACAGGCAAGAAGGTCGCTATCGGCGGAGGCATCGGCGCCATCGTCATCGCAGTCCTAATGACCCTGCTCAATGGCGGTAACATGGGCGACGTGGTACAGCAAGTGGCCAGCAACGCCATGAGCGGCCAGACCGAGAACTATACCCCCACGGCGCAAGAGGAGGAATTCGCCGTGTTTGCCAAGCAGATATTGGCTTCCACCGAGGATGTGTGGACGGCAGAATTCAAGAAGATGGGTCGCACCTACAAGGCGCCGACCATGGTGCTGTTCCACGGCTCGGTGCAGAGCGGCTGCGGCAACGCCACCTCGGCGGTGGGCCCGTTCTACTGCTCGGCCGACGAGTGCCTCTACCTCGACCTCGATTTCTTCAACGAAATGCCTAAGAGCCTCGGTGCCGGCGGCGACTTCGCATATGCCTATGTCATCGCCCACGAGGTGGGACACCACGTGGAGCACCTGCTGGGCATCCTCGACGAGGCCCACGGCCAGATGAGCCGCCAGAACGAGACGGAGAAGAACAAGACCAGCGTGCGCATCGAGCTGCTGGCTGACTACTATGCCGGCGTGTGGGGCTACCACGAGAACCAGATGTTCGGCTCGCTCGACGAGGGCGACCTGAAGGAAGCTATCGACGCGGCTCAGAAAATCGGTGACGACTACCTCCAGAAGCGCGCCCGCGGCCAGGTGTATCCCGAGAGCTTCACCCACGGCACCTCGGCCCAGCGCATGAAATGGCTCAAGAAGGGTCTGCAGACGGGCGATATGCGCGGCGGCGACACCTTCTCCATCCCCTATAGCAGCCTCTAAACCATCTCCGCCTCCACGTAATTCTCGGAAAAAATAAAAAGCCCCCTGTCGTCGGCAGGGGGCTTTCTGTTTGTCTTCTCTTTTTAGTCGGCGCACCATTGGGCCGGCAGGCGATAGCGCGTAGTGTTGTGGCCGAAATTGTAGATGTAGCCCACGGTGATGGAGGGCAAGCCCACCCAGAGGATGTCGTAGCTCAGGATGCCCGGCAGCGAACTGGGGTCACCGGTGCCGCCGCCAATACGCGGCGTGACCATCGTGTACTTGAAGTCGGCATAGAGGTCGCTACGTCGGCCCACATAGTAGCGCAACATGACGCCGAAGTCGGCAGCCATGTCGAACTTCGCATTGTCGTAGCGCCACGCTAATCCAGCACCCAGATAGGGCAGCACATTGAGTTTCTTGCCGCGTGAGAATTTCAAGGCATGGGTGAGGTTCACCATCACGTCGGTGTGGAAGGTCGAGAAGGTGTATCCGTCGCCAGGCTCGTCGTTGATGGTGTCGTAGCGCTCGTGGGCCGTGAGGCCCGCCAGCTCGAAGCGGATGGTCCAGAAATTGCTGTAGTTGCGACCAAACATGATTTCAGGCGCCGCACCGTACATGCCCAGCTTGTCCATGTGCTCGAAGGTGAACGAGGAGAAGTTGGGACCGATACCGGCTCCGAAGAACCAGTCCTCCATCACATCGCGCGACTCTCCCGCCGTGCGGCGGCGGAAAGGGCCTTCGGTGAACTGGTGCGAGAAGCCCACGAGGAACGAGTGGAGGTAGACGTCGCCGCCGCTGCCGTCGAAGGCCTCGGGGAAGAAGTTGCACTTGTACTCCAGGAAAGCATCCCAGCGGGGATTGATGACATAGTTGGCCTGAGCGCCAAGCATGGCCTGGAACTCGTGGTCGGTGATGTGGTTGCCGTTGCTGCTGCCCTCAAACACCACACCCAAGCCTATCATGGGATAGACTTTGAAACGCCAGTTGCGGATGCGCATGAAGGTGGAGGTGAAGTCCCATAGGAATTCGGCACTGCCGAGGGCGAACTGGGCGGTGTAGGGATTCAGAGTACTGGCATTGGGAATGGTCATAAAGTCGAAGCTGACCCTGAAGGCCAGGGGGCTGACAATCCACTTGCCCACAGAAATGCCGCCGGAGAAGCCCGTGGGGTTCTCGTTGAGGCGGTTGCTGTACATGCCCATGCCTCCCTTCAGCGAGACGAACATGTTGTCGCCGAATCGGTCTCCGGGCTGTGCCTGGAGGGTGGTGGGCGCACCGAATGCGGTGAACAGGACTGCAATCAATAATAACTTCTTCATAGTGATTGGTGATTAGTGATTAGTGATTGGTGATTTAGTTGACGGAGCTGTTGACCGGCATGCGGTAGCGGGTGGTGGAGTGGCCGAAGTTGTGGATGTAGCCGAAGGTGAGCATGGGGTAGCCCACACCGAAGATACTGCCGGAGGGACCCGTTTCGCCCGCCACACGGGGCGGCACCATGATGTACTTGAGGTCGATGTAGAAGTCGCCCATGTTGTCGATGTAGCGGCGCGCCATGATGCCCGCATCGGCAGCAACGGTGAAGACTGGCTTGGCCCGATAGCGCCAGACAGGACCGGCACCCAGATAGGGCAGGAAGTTCCACTTCACACCCCGACGGAAGTTGGTGAGGTGCGTGAGGTTGACCATGAAGTCCGTGTGCAGAACATTGAAGGTGTACCAAGGGCCTGGGTGCAGCACGTCGACCATGGCGGTGCCCTCCTCGTTGAGTTCGGGGATGATGTGGGCACGCTCACGGGCGAAGAAGCCGGAGAGCTCGAAGCGGATGGTCCACACATCGCTGTAGTTGCGGCCCAGCATAATCTCCGGAGAGAAATTGTAGAGTCGGGCATCGAAATTGTCGACAAACTCAAACTCGAAGGAAGAGAAGCTGGCACCCACGCCGAAGCCGACAAACCAATCCTCAGCGGTGTTGCGCGACTCGTAGGCCGTGCGGCGGTGGTAGGGGTCGTCGGTCATACGGTGTGTGAGGCCGAGGGTGATGTTGTGCATGAAGTTGTCCCCGAAACTTCCATCGAAACTCTGGGGGAGGAAGAAGCACTTGTACTCCAGGAAGGCATCCCACTTGGGACCGATGCGCACAGGCATGTTGAAGCCCAGCATGGCCTGGAAATCGTTATCGGCGCCGTGAGTCACACCATCGACTTCAAATTCAGGTCGATAGACAAGACCAAGGCCGATGAGGGGATAGAAGGGGATAGGGGTGAGGAAGTTCTTGTTGTAGACATGGAAGAATGTGGAATTGATGTCCCACATGAACTCGGCGCTACCAAAGAGATAGAGCGAGTTGGTCGAGCCATCGGTCTGGAGGTGGCTAGGGGCCATGTTGACATCGAAAGCCAGACGGAAAGCCAGCGGCTTCATGAGCCAGCGGCCCAGATAGAGTCCGCCGGAGGGAAGTCCAAGCTGGCTTTCGCCGGAATGCTGATAGAAGGTGGCTCCTGCATTCACCGACCAAAAAAAGGTATTGTCTGCTGCTGGTTGGGCCTTGGCGACAAGCGCAAAGCCAACAAGCACTAGTGACAACAACAACTTCTTCATTGAAGGGTAATGTTTTAAGGTTAAAGACTAAAGTTTAAAGATTAAAGCAGTAGTTTAATATTTAAGCTTTTGCACGCTCTGCAAAATCCTTGGCGGAGACTTTCTCCACTTCGGGTTTGATCTGCTCCTTGAAGAGCTTGCTGAGGTTGTCGGCATAGAGACGGTCGATGACCTGACCGATGTTTTGGCGGTCGGCGGCGATGCTGCGGGCGGCCTTCTCGAGACGGTCCTCGGCCTGTTCCTTGGTCTCGCCCTCGATGGCGCGGTCGTTGCGGCGGAGGATGTCCTTGATGTAGTCGACGATCTGGTTGTTGGTGGGCTCAACGGGGCTGATGGCCTCAAGTTTGGACTCGATGAGTTCCCACTTCAGCGAGGGGACATACTTGTCGTTCCAGTCGGCCTCGATTTTCTCAGGGGTCATATCCTTGTCGCCACGGGAAGCGAACCAGCGCTTGAGGAAGTTCTCAGGCAGGGGAGCATCGAACTGGTCGAGGAGGGCCTTGCGGACCTGGTTGACGAAGAGGTAGTCGCTCTGTTCGGCATTGGCTTTCTCAATCTCTTTCTGGAGCAGTTTGCGGAAAGCGGCCTCGTCCTTCACGGTCTGGCCGGGGAAGACCATCTGATAGAGCTCGTCGTTGATCTCGTGGGGAATGATGCGGGAGATGCCGGAGAGGGTGAGTTCAACATCGGACTTGAATTTCTTGGCAGCGGCATTGTCGATATGCAGGGCGCGCTCGATGTCGGCAGTGGGGAAGGCTTTGGCCATGTTGAAGACAATCTTGTCCTCGGCCTTTTTGCCCTCGAAGAGGGGCATAAGTTCGGCATCCTTGAGGTTGAGGAGGTTGAGGGAGACGAAGGTCTCGACGCCACCTTCCTTGGGAGCACCTTTCTTGTCGAGCTCGACGACCTTACCATACATGATATCGCCGGCGGCGACAGTCTCGGGGGTCTCAAACTTGCCGTAGCGGTTGACAACGTTGTTGAGTTCGGCATCGACATCCTTGGCGGTGACCTTCAACTGGTTGTACTTGACATCGACCTTGTCCCATGCAATCTCGAACTCGGGGGCGACGGCAACGTCGAAATAGAACGTGAAGGAGGTACCCTTGGCGAAGTCAACCTCGCCGGTCTTCTCGTCGTTGGACATGGGCATGCCGAGGATGTGGAGTTTCTCGTCATCGATATACTTGAAGAGGGAGGTGTTGAGCGTGTTCTGCACAGCATCGCCAACGATGGCGGGCTTGTACATGCGCTCGATAAGTCCCTTGGGGGCCATACCCTTGCGGAAGCCGGGGATGGTGGCTTTGTGCTGATACTCTTTCAGCTGCTTGTTTACATTTTCAATGTAGTCGTTTTCCTCGATATCAACCTTGATACAGAGTTCCAAATCACTTAATTTCTCTCTTGTGATGTTCATCTGATTGTTTATTTTATTGATTTTTAGTCTTTTCGTTGTTTTAAGTAAAAATGCAAAATTACATAAAATAATTGAATCTGAGAATATAATTTTACATTATTATATATTTTTTACATTCATGCGCACCGTAAAACATTTATTAATAGAATCCTAGGTTGAGCTGGGTGAGGAAATAGAGGAGGCCGCGATTGGGGGTCATGTCGGCTTTGGCGGGCATACGCTTGAAGAGGTGGGTGCGACGGGCGGCAAAAACCCCTACCCCACCCTTGATGTTGTTGTAGACCTCGGTGCTCTGCGTGATGTCGCCGGCATTGGAGACGGTGCTCAGATAGGCATTGAGGTCTTCGGAGCAGCAGGTGAGGTACATGTCAACACGAGGGACGAAGTACTTGCGCGTGGTGTCGTCGCCGAAATAATGCTTGACCTGATCGAGGAAGAGGTCGCGCGAGTAGTAGATCTCGTTGCTTTTCAGCGGGGCCTTGGGGCACATGAAATCAGCATGGTAGGTGATGCTGTCCTTCTGGTAATAGAAGCGCACAAAGGGCTGATAGAGTCGTGCATTTTCGAGGGCGTTCCAAGCGATGTGACATCCCAAGGTGTTGTTGCCCATAGGGTCGTAGAAGGCCAATCCGCCCGAGATGGTGTCGCCATTGTAGACCGTCACCGTAGGCTTGGTGATGAGGGTCTGTGAGACTTGCTTGATGAGGGGGATGGGATCGGTGGTGGCCAGGATGGAGTTGTCGGAGGTGTTGCGGATGGTAAGCACATAGGTATAGTTCTCCTTCAGACGGTTTTTGGTACGAAACCAATAGAGCGGCTGGGCGCTATAGGCAAAGCTGCCTGTATCGTGGTTGCGTGTGGTGTACTCGAAAGCCATAGAGTCTTTCTGCACTCCGTTCTCATAAGCCAATAGGGCCACAGCGATAGACCCTTGGGGATAGTTGATGGAATCGGAATTCTGGCCGTAGTTGAAGATATTGTCCTCGGAGAGATAGCAACGTTGCACACGCACCCAGGTGGTGTCGTCGTCCTGGTCGAGGAGACAATAGACCACCGGAACGTTTTTCCAGCTGGCATTGGGAGAGAACTCGACCTCGCAAGCCGCAAAAGAGAGCACTAAAGGTATAAAAAACAACAATTTGCGCATATCAATGGATGTTAGATTCTGATGAATGTGTTGCTTCGCTCACTTCGATTTCGTCCATCATGAGCCAGGGGTTGAGGCCTTTGGCGCGGTGCCAGGCGGGAATGGCGCCGATGGACTGGGCGTCGACCTTCAGGAGGCTAATGCCGTTTTTGCCGACGGGCACACGGAGTTCGACCACACGGGGCTCGCTGGCATCTTCCGCTGCAGCATCGATGGAGACGGGGACTTGGAGGGTGTCGGCGAAGGAGGTTCCATCGTGCGAGAGGAAGAGGGTCACCTGCTTGGGGGCGAAGGCCCACATCTCGGGCGAATGGGCGAAACGAAGGGTGACAAAGTCGATGTCGACGGGTTTGGAGAGGCTCACGGTGGCCACGATGCCGTTGCCGGAGAAACCGAGCCAGCCTTGCGAGAGGTCGTCCACTGTGCCCTTCTCGCCATCAAAGAGAATGGTGTCGGTACCCTCATTGAAGGGGGTGTTGGGCTTGCGCGAGAAGGTGGTGGAGACGATATAGTCGTAATTGAACTTGCGTGTGGCGATGAACGACGGTGGCACTCCCTTGCCATAAGCACGGGCTTTCACGACGGTGGTGGTGGTCAACGTAATGGGGTCCTTGTAGACAGGCGAGTTCTCGTCGGGTTCGCTACCGTCGAGGGTGTACCTTATGATGATCTGATTATCCGACTGCTTGGCAGATGGACGGCCCGACGGTTTGGCTGCCTGGCTGCTGGCGATGGTCACCGTCAAGGGGGCCGAGAAGCGGGCAGCTGTGGCGGTAATCGCCGGCGGTTCAAGCATGCCGGTAGAGACGCGGGGATAGACCACCCCCACAAAGTCTTCCGGCCGTTCGCCTTTACGGGTCTGTTTGTGGTATTCTTCCTCGCTGACAAAGGTGGAGGAAATGTTGTACGGATTGGGTGTGAACCCCCTCAGATGCAAGCGGAATGAGGGCTTCGGCGAGGCGGAGATGCAGGGAGTAACCCAAAGAATGTCCTTTTCGGTCCTGAAGGAGAAGTGCGTGTCGGGCACATCGACGAAGAGCGCCTTATAGGCAGTATCACTAAGGGCAACCCATCGGTTGTCGTCGCGAATCATGCCGTTTGACAACGGCTGACGGTAGGTGCCGGGGATAGCGCTGTTATTCACCCCATAAGGTGTTTCGCGGTCGAGGCCAAACCAAGAGAGCGTGTCGGCGGCGCCGAAAGTATGCTTCACCCTAACCTGCGGCACTAGCGTTTCGTGCAGCTGGTCGGTGGGGGCTATGGTGTAGTCAATCACCACATCGCCTGTGGAGAATACCGTATAGGTCTGACGCACATCGCACATCAAGACTCCCGTGCGGGAATGATAGCGAAGCATGGCGTCGACGGAATAGACGCCCGTAGAGGGTTGGTTGTGCGAGATGGCTGCCAGCGAACATTTCCAATCCTGATGGTTGCCGAAGCAAAGCGACAACGAATCGAAGGCAAACTCTCCCAAGCCGGCTGTGAGCCATTCCATCGTGCCGTCCGCCAAGTTAAATGCCACCTCGTTGGTCGATGTTTGCACACGGCAGCGCTCGCGTCCGTCAAGGGTTTCGGAGGTTGCGAGGAGATAGCAGCTGTCCACTCTGAGCAATGTCTTTTTTCCCGACTTGTCGGAAAGAGGAAACACAATAGTTCCCAGGTTGTTGTCACCTGACAACTGGCGCGAGCCCGCCTTCTGGCGACGGGACAGATCGAAGCGGATGAAGAGCTCCTCGCCGGCCTGTAAATCGACAGGCGGCACCAGGAGTTTGGCCACCTCGACTCCCCCACCCCGGATGGCCAACGGGAGGTCGCCGGCGGTGATGCTGGGACGGCGGTTAGTATATATTGTATAATCTAATAGATATTGGCTGAAATCAGCAAAGTCGTTTCGGTTGTACACCAAGAACTCGACATCGTCGATGGTCTTCTTGGAGAGACGTACATCGAAAGGACTATAGTAATTCTTCAACTCGGACATCATACGCGACGTCGGCCAGTCGGCGAAGAACACCCCTTGCAGGGTGCGCGTGTTGACCACCTTGTCCCATATCTTGCCAAAGTCCTCCTCGTGGGCAGCAAGCACCAGGAAGGGGCGGTCGCTGTTTTTTTCCATCGACTGGCGGAGCGCCTTCTCGGCAGGATACATCAGCGCGATGACATCGGTGTTGTCCGAGAAGTCGGCGCCGGCGAAGACGACAGGTCGTGTCTTGTCCAGATATTTCAAACGTTTGTATGCCGCCGACATGCAGATGCCGTTGTCGCGGCTCTCGCCCAGCGACCAGGCTATAATCGACGGATAGTTCTTGTACTTGCCGTAAAGGTTCTCCACCCGACGTTCGAAGAGGGGCATGAAGTCCTTGTCGGTGGCTACGGCATGCTGCTGTGTGGACGACGGCAGGAGGTTGGCATCGCATACCACATAGAGCCCCAACTCGTCGCAGAGTTGATAGAAATAGGGGTCCATGGGTGAATACTTGGCCGTGCGCACAGCATTGATGTTCATTTTCTTCATAGCCAAAAGGTCCTGCTTCATGCGCTCGCGGGAAGCAAGGCCTTCTGTGTGTTTTGTACCATAGGTGACGCCCTTGATGGTCAGCGGAGTGCCGTTCATCTGCAGCACCCCGTCCTTCACCTCCACACGGCGGAATCCGAAGCGTGCTCCCACTACCTCTTCCTCTTCCATCTCCTCGTTGCGCAGACGCACAACGGCGGTATAGAGCTTGGGCGATTCGGCCGACCAAGGTTCCACGTTGCTCCATGTGCGGCTCAGGTCGACGGTTGCTGTGGTGCTCTTGTCGAAGACCACCCAGCGCCCCATACGGTCGAGGGTGTGCCCCTTGGGATCCCACACCTCGACCTCTATGTAGTATTTCCCTTTCTTCTTGCTATTGAAAACGCTGACATCCAACGACAACGTACCCGACTGAAGCGCAGCGTCGTAGTCCGCCGACACCGTCAGGTCGTCCACATTGGGGTCGCCCTTGAAAAGCAGATAGGGCTCTCCGTTGAGACCTTCCATCTGGTCGGCGCTCTCAAGCTGTGCCTCGCGCGAATGATTGAGGGTCTCGATGGCAAGCACATTCTTCTTCCCGTACTTGAGGAAGTCGTTGAGGGCGAACTCGTTCCAATGGCGTGAATCGCCGCCGTAGCCTACAGTCTTGCCCCCCAGCATGATGCGGCAGGCGCGGCCGCAACGCACATTGAGCGAGACGCGGTAGTCCTTCCAGAACTTCTCCACCTCCACCTCGCGCGAATAGATAACCGAGCTGTCGGTCTTCTTCTGGTCCCATCGACCCGTGAACTCCATGAAATAGGGCGAGTCGCGGTAGGCCGACTTCATGATGGCGGCCTCGTCGTCGTAGGGCTCCACATTGGCACGTG
>JAEEGL012104449.1_pt1 | contig 17323 bp, 9 predicted proteins | sample 9134231 | NCBI WGS metagenome assembly JAEEGL01 (sample SAMN16246548, study PRJNA631951) | gut metagenome | biome: gut microbiome; feature: rumen; material: fiber-attached | host: Bos | place: Iran: Karaj | collected 2018-10
CGAAAAGGGTGCCTGGGAGGAACCAAGGGGCGAAAGCGTCGGCCTGAGAAGAGAAAAGAGGCAAACAGGCCGACGGAAAGTGTGCCCGGGAGAAGCCAAGAGCCAAAAGCGTCGGCCTGAGAAGAGAAAAGAGCCGAACAGGCCGACGGAAAGTGTGCCCGGGAGAAGCCAAGAGCCAAAAGCGTCGGCCTGAGAAGAGAAAAGAGCCGACCAGGCCGACGGAAAGGCTGCCCGGGAGAAGCCACGAGCTAAAGGCGTCGGCCTGAGAAAAGGAAAAGGCCGATCAGGCCGTAGGAAAAGAATACTGATAGCATTAATAGAGAAGGTACGGCGGTAGAGATAGAGAAGAAGCAAATTTCTACCGTCGGGCCGGAGAATAATCGGAGATGATAAACAATTCGGCATCATAGAAAATAGCTCGCCGGAATAGGCTGTATCACTGATAAGCGGAAACAGCGGCGGGCAGGAGAAAGAAAAGGCCAAAATAGCCCGCCGGAAAAGTCTGAAGATTCGATTAAAACTAGAAATGCGGCGGGCAGGAGAAAGAAAAGGCCGAAATAGCCCGCCGGAAAAGTCTGAAGATTCGATTAAAACTAGAATTGCGGCGGGCAGGAGAAAGAAAAGGTCGAAATAGCCCGCCGGACTAGCCTGTACACTCGATAAAAATGGAAATTGCGGCGGGCAGGAGAGAGAAAAGCGACAGCTTGCCCGCCGGAACAAATGCGACGAAGCGGAAAACCTGCCGAAAGAACCCCTGAAATAAATATAGAACATAGCTGAAAACTTCCCACAAACCCCCTGCAAAATATAAGAATTAATAAGAACATTTAGCCCCAAAAACGACATTCAAAAAAGCTTTCTCTTCAAAAAAACTCACACGTTGAAAAAATATTATTAACCGCAGCAAAGTACTCACCTTTGCTGCGTGCTTTCCTGATAACCTTAAGCTGACGTTCACAATCCTTGAAATGAACATGAAGAAAAGCCCAGTGCTCAAGCATCTTAAAGATTACATTGCGATCTTCCGAAATATACTCGGAGTAGGCGTCATAAAGACGATTAAGATACAGGTGTAGCTCGGAAGCGGATAAAGGCGCACCACCTCTAAGCTCACGTATAAGTGCCGGATTGGTGAGAAGCCCACGGCCGATCATGACAGAAGAGAAAAGCTTGTCATTAGTAACAGAATTGTCATGCTCATCATTGCCTGAAGCCATCATATCATCGTAAACATCACTTGTTACGTGACTTCGCACTGCCTCCAATCTATCAATATCATCACAAAGATTATCCTTACCCAATGAATCACATATTCTCTGATAATCTTCAACACTATCAATATTACCGTTATAACAAACCGCAGCTCTGCCACCACTTTCCCTATATACTTTAAAAGCTCCCTCATATCCATCAAGTCGTGGCACACCGCTGTAGTAATCCTCCCGCACCCTGGCATGAATGATCAGCTCCCTGATCGGGAACCTGGCATAGATTTCCATAAGCCTCTCTGCTTCATCGGGAGAAGAAAAACCCAACCGCGTCTTAAGAGAAACATAAGGATAGGGATTATTGCTTATCTCATTGCAATCCCCAGCCCCCGGAACCACCTCAAATATCTTCTCCAGCATCTCCTCCAGATAATCCGTATCCGTCAAAAGACCTGCACCCTTCCTCCTGTTAACCACTGTAGGAGCAGGGCACCCAAGATTGAGATTGACCTCGTTGTAACCGAGCTTCTTTATCTCAGCGGCAGCCCATAGAAAATCCTCTGCGCAGCCTGCCATTATCTGGGGCACAATCTCGTCCCCATAGTTTTCGAACGATGTATTTTTATTCGGGAGAATATCCTTCTTTTCCCTGTTCTTGAAATGATGTGTGTGAACAGCAGTCAAAAAAGGCGTGAAGTATTTATCCACGCCTTTACCAAAAATCTCTCTGTGAATGTTGCGAAGTGGGTAGAGGGTTATTCCCTCCATGGGTGCAAAATAATAATTCATGACTCTTATTGATTCTTCATGCTGACTCTGCTGCCGGCAGGTACTGATGCTGTGATGAAGGCGTTGGCGCCGATGACGGAACCCTCGCCGATGACTGTTTCGCCTCCCAGGATTGATGCTCCTGAGTAAATTGTGACATTGTCCTCAATAGTGGGGTGACGCTTGACGCCCTTGAGAGCCTGGCCGCCTCTGGTGGAGAGACCGCCTATGGTGACGCCCTGATAGATCTTGACATGTTCACCAATGACTGAGGTTTCACCAATTACAATGCCGGTGCCGTGGTCAATCATCAGGTATTTACCGATGGTGGCGCCGGGGTGGATGTCAATTCCTGTCTTGGAGTGTGCATATTCAGTCATCATCCTTGGAATCAGCGGCACTTTTAATAAGTAGAGCTCATGAGCAATCCTATTGATTGTTGATGCTGTGAGTCCGGGGTAGGAGAGGATTATCTCTCCCTTGCTGTAGGCAGCCGGGTCACCGTCGTAGCAGGCCTGAAGGTCTGTGTCCACATATTCCCTTATCTTGGGAAGCTGCTTGAAAAATTCGTGGGTGATGCATCTTGAGCCGCACTCTAATGTCTCATCTGAGGCATTTTTATAATCCGGACTGTGGTGGAAGGCAATGGAAATCTGCTTCTGCATGTTGTAAATAACATCCTCGATTACCACTGAAATCCTGTTGTTGTCGTTGTAGCTCTTGTAGACCTTGTCCCTGTAGTATCCGGGGAAGATTATGCGGATCAGTTTAATAACTATGTCTTTTACCGCGTCGCGGTCAGGTTGGTTGTAAACATCCAGCTGATCCACGTCTCTGCCTTTTTCATAGTCGGACAGTATCAGATCTACGATGTCTTTTATCTCATTTTTGATCTCCGGAGAGCGGAGGTTCTTTTTATAATCCATTGTTTAAGTCTCCTGAATCTTCTTATTAATTAAGAGCCATTAAGGAACTGTCATAACTCTACGAATTATTATACATTATATTAAGTAGAGACGCGAAAAAATTTCTTTTCCACTCTAAATAAATAAGAAAATCATCCGATAAAGATAATAGCAGGCAGAGTCTGCATTTCTTTATCCGGGCAAAAGGATCTTGCCAATGTGTACAGGGACGTACATCGTGTAATCGCTTACAGCTTCTTTTGGAGGACACATTATGCTTAGATCACTCTGGTCCGGAGTCGCCGGCCTTAAAACACATCAGCTTGAAATGGATGTAATTGGCAACAATATAGCCAATGTAAATACCACCTCTTATAAATCCCAGGCAACAGGTTTCCAGGACATTCTTTATCAGACTACCAAGGACAGCTTTCCGGCCAGTGATAACAGAGGATCCACCAACGCCACTCAGGTGGGGCTTGGCACCAGGGTGAGTTCTATCCTCACCAACGTGACAAGACAGGGATCGGCAGTTGTTACTGACAATGTCATGGACCTTATGATAACCGGGGATTCTTTCTTTATAGTAGAAAGTGACGGAGTCAACAATTATTCCAGAGACGGTTCTTTTACCATTGATTCCAACGGATATCTTGTAACCCAGAGCAATGGCTACTATGTTAAGGGCGTTCAGGGTACAGGAGGCATCACTGATGGAGCGAACCTTTCAAACATCAGAGTTGTTAATGCCACAACCAGGGTAGAAGAAGGTGGCAGTGTCAAGATGGTTGACATGATGCAGGGTGAGCCCACAAAAGACGCTAATATAAAAGGTATTCTGGACAGCGATGATAAGAGACTTAGTGATGAAGAGGGATTGGACGTAATGCTGGAAGTCTTCGGAACAGACGGCAAAAAGTACAACCTCAAGTTCAATCTGGATAACGCCGGCGACGATGATATCTCAACCTTTAATCTAACTCTTAAGACAGTTACCGACGAGAAGGGCAATTATGTGACAACAAGTACTCCGACTCTCAATCTGGTATTTGACAAGCACAACGGCGATCTTAAAACTGTAACACAGGGAAAGAACACAGTTAATTATAAAAGAAATGATAAAGACGTTCTGGTTGGCGATAAAAACTTGACATTATCCTTTTCAGACAAAGCACCGCTGGGAAATGTCAATCTTGACATGACTTATCTTTACAACTATCAGAGCAGAATGGGAACAAAGCATATATCCAATGTAAATGCTTACAAAGGAAATATTCTTGGTGAGAACAAAGGATATGAGAGTGGTGTTCTAAATGGAATTTCCTTTGGAACGGATGGTTCTATATATGGTTCATACACAAATGGTCAGACAGTTAAGAAGGGACATATAGCCGTTGCTGAGTTCAGTAACGCTATGGGCCTTGAGAAGATCGGTGAGAACCTCTACGCAACATCCTTGAATTCCGGAGACCCCATGGTGCAGGATATTACAAAGAATGGAGGATATATGTCTTCAGGTGTTCTTGAGGGCAGCAACGTAGATCTGGCCAAGGAATTCACAGACATGATCACTACCCAGAGAGGCTTCCAGGCTAACAGCAAAGTAATAACTACTTCAGATGAGATGCTTCAGATATTGAAGGGATTAAAACGATAATACGACCAATTTAGGAAACTAAGAAATTTTTGTAACAATTATGAAATAATGATTCATAGAGCTGGACTGGATTTCAGCTCTTTTTTTGTAAAAACTATGAAATTTTCATGAAAAAAGTTCTTGAAATCATTTTGGAGATGTTATATATTGATTTTGCGCATAGGGGTGTGCGCATGAGGGGAAGCGTGATAAAAGAGTTTTTGTGCAAGGGTAAATTGTTTACTTAAGTTGATTTATCTATGCAGTAATAAAGGCAAAGCTATCGAGAGATGGTGACGCAAAGCTAAAGGGTCTTAACACATTGTGAAAGACAGCCAGTTGCTGGTGCTGGATAACGCAGCACCAATCAGTACGACCGTGGGCTGTGACTTAAGGCAGACGGTCTATTTTAATGGAATTACGGTACCTCAGTGTTCATGGATGAACGACTGAATCGACAATCAACTATTAACAGACGAGAGATTGAGACAGTAAGTACAGGGAAATGTAGTTTTTTTAAAAATGACATGCAATAAAACTTTGGATTTGCGCGGGCTTACATGATATGACAACAACAGGGTATTATGCGCTGATTCAGAACGCATGATACTTTTTTTTACGCCAGAAAAATAGACAACGGACAAGAGGACAACGTGGCAGAGGTAAATCTTAAAAAGCTTAGTAGGGCCGAGCTCCTGGAGATGATGATCAACTTTTCAGAGGAGACAGAGGCAGCTAAGAAACATGAAGCAGAACTGAAAGAGAGTTTTGAAAATGAAAGGCTCCAGCTTCAGAGCCAGATGGCAGAAGAAAGAGCACAGATGCTGAAGAGCTTTGACGAAGAGAAGGCCGAAATGAGAGCCAAGTTCGCAGAGCAGAAGGCAGAGATGCAGGCCAAGTTTGATAAGGATATAGAGGGACTGAAGGCAAGACTTCAGAGAGAAAAGACAGAACTTCAGGTTCAGGTGGACGACAAACTCACCAAGATCGAGAACTCCAAGTCCCTAGCAGAGGCCTCCCTGATGATAGGCGGGGTCATGGATTCAGCTCAGAAGGCAGCGGATCTGTATGTGGAAACTCTTAAAAAGAGTGCCACACAGGAATATCAGGAGCTGCTTAAAGAGATAGAGGCGCACAAAAAGCGCATGGCTCTTTTAGAGAAACAGGCCATGGAAAAGGCCGGAGTTACAGAAACTAAGGCAAAGGAAACTAAGGCTGTGGCAACCAAAACAGCTGAGCCAAAGCCGGAGGAAACGAAGGCAGAAGAACCCAAGCCAAAAGTAACAAGAAAAAGAGCAGTTAAAGCAGTAGAAACCAAGACAGAAGAGAGCAAACCGGAAGAGAGCAAAGAAGAAACTAAGGCCGTTAAAACCGCGGCAGACGAGACTACAACAGAAGAAATCAAAGAGAAAAAGACAACCAGGAAGAGAACCTCTAAGAAGGTGACAGAAGAGACTGATGAGTGAAGAAAAGAAATTGAAGCCCTCTCTTGACGAATTGAAAAAGGAGTTAAAGAGAGAGAAAAGAAAAAAAGAGTACCGCAGGGTACTGAGAAACACACTCATCGTTGTAGTATTTGTAGCTGCCCTGGCAGTTCTTGTCTCAAGCTTCTTTGTAACAGTGCTTAAGGTTACAGGTGATTCAATGACACCTACCATGGAGACGGGAGAGATAGTCATAGCCCAGAACCAGAGCAGATTTGAAACCGGTGATCTAATTGCTTTCTACTATAATAACAAGGTTTTGGTAAAAAGAGTTGTTGGCTCTCCAGGAGACTGGATAACCATAGATGATGAAGGTAACTTATCAGTAAACGGGGTCGCCGTTAAAGAGGATTATGTATCTGATAAGAGCCTTGAACCGACGGACATTGAGTATCCGTACCAGGTACCGGAGAACAGATTCTTCGTCCTGGGAGACCACAGAAGTGCTTCAATTGATTCAAGGAGCAGCGTGGTGGGCTGTGTAACAAGAGAGCAGCTCATTGGAAGAGTGTTTTTCAGGGTTTATCCCTTTAAAGTATTCGGAGGTCTTTAATTTTTTTTGAAAGGGATTTGCCCAAAGGGATTTTTATGGCCCAAAAACGAAATCGTTTTCGAAACCCGCAAAACACCTCATAATTTTGTTTCAAAGCGTAAATAATCCTTGAAACAATGATTTTACTGGGGGTTTTAATAAAAAGTTTCAATAGTTTATAGAATTTTTAGCATTAAATAGGGGAACAAAGATGCGCAAAGTCGATGAAAATCGCGCGGAAAACTACATAAGGAAGCATGAGAAGCACAAAAAGTGGCTTTCTTTTGTTCTTTGCTTATCACTTCTGACAGGAACTCTTACACTTTACATGCTCAACAAGCCTGCAACTGCAATGACTGAAGACGGTTCTAAGGCATTGGGTGTTGTTCTTGATACAAACGATTCAGAATTCGAGGAGAAGCTCATCGAAGAAACAATCAACAACGATGAGGATTCGAAAGAGGAAGAAAAATCCGAAGAGAACGACCAGGAAGAAGCTGAAGAGGAGAAGAAAGAAGAGTCCACTGAGGGCGGTTCAGAAGAAACTGAAACTGAGGAAAAGACTGAAGCAGCTGACGAGGAAGAAACTGAGGAAGAGACCGACAAGGACGAGGCTGATAAGGAAGTAGACGATACGGATTCTGATAAAGAAGAGACCGAGGAAGATTCAGATAAGGAAGAAACCGAGGAAGGCACCGCAGAAGAGAAGACTGAGGACGAAGATACAGATAAAGATTCCGAGGATAAGGATACAGATAAGGATACCGAGGAAGAAGATACAGACGAGACTTCTGATGAAGAGAAAGATGAGGAGTCTTTAGATAAGAAAGATAAGGATCAGGAAGAGTCCGAAGAGGAAGAGGACGACAAAGATTCCAAGCTGAAAAAGGGCGATAAGGAAGAGTCCGAAGACGACGAGGAAGATACAGATAAGAAGGACAAGAAAGATTCCAAATCCAAGAAGAGCGAAGACGACGAGCTCGAAGAGGATGTTGTCATCGCAGTTTCATATGTAGATGAGAACGGCGAGTCCTTAAAGGATGACAAAGAGATCAGCATTTCCGACAGCATCTCTTTTGCAGACGAAGCTCCTTCAATCGAAGGATATGAGTTCAAAGAGGCAACTTTGGATGGCGATGTCATCACAGCACTTTCTGTTAAGAAGAACGATGATGATATCAGATATTATGAAGTAACCTTCAGCGATGATTCAACTGAGGACATCACAGAAGACAAGACAGTAGTTCTTACATATACATTACTTGAGGAAGAGGCAGCAGAGGAAATCGTAATCACTGCTTCATATGTAGATGAAGATGGAGATTCCATCCAGGAAGAGAGCGAGCTTAAAATCGACGGCTCAGTGACTTTTGAAAAGGATGCTCCTGAAATCGAGGGCTACACATTCAAGAAGGCTTCACTTGGCGATGATGTGATCACCAAGATCGAAGTTAAAGAGACTGAAGACGAGGCAGTTTGCTACGAAGCTACACTCGAAGATGAGTCAACAAAAGAGATCACAGAGAGCAGCACAGTAGTCTTCACATACGTAGTAAATGAGGAACTCACAAAGGGCGTGGTACTTACCGCTTCTTATATAAATGAAGAGGGAGAGTCCATCAAGGAAGACAAGAACCTTGTAATAACAGACAGCATCACATTCAAGGATGATGCAACTGAAATCGAGGGATATGAGTTCAAGCAGGCAACAATCGACGATTCAGTCGTAACCAAGATCACTGTAGTAAAGAGCGACGATGCCGAGGATGCATCAGAAGACAGCAAGGAAGATGACAAGGAAGATGCAGCTGAAGGAGCAAAATACTACGAAGCAACACTTGAAGATGGTTCAACCATCGAGATTAAAGAGGACAAGACAGTAGTTCTCACATACGCAGTCAGCGAAACCAAGGCTTCATTAGTGCTCACAGCACTGTACGTTGACAGAGCTGGCGAAGAGATTGCTGAGTCCAAAGAACTCAAGATCAATGAGGAAAAAGAAGCTTCCGAGCTTGAACCTGAAGAAATCGACGGCTTCTTCTACCAGGGCCTCTTCTATGAGGAAGACGAGATCGTTAAGATCACCCCTGTAATAGAAGAGAAGACTGATAAGAAGTCTGATGATAAGGACGCTGAGTCAGATAAGACTGACGAGAATTCAGAAGAAAAGGCTGATTCCGATGAGGAAGATGCTGACCTGATCATCGGCTATAAGCTGGAGACAGCAGAAGGTAAGACTGTTGAGCTGAATGAGGATGCAGAAGTTAAGTTCACATTCCTTAAGGCCAGCCAGGAGACAGAGTTCACCTTCTCAGATGATAAGGTAAACATCAAGGTTGTAACTAATAAGAAGAACGTATTCCCTGAGGGCGTTGAGCTCAAGGGCGCTGAGGTTACTTCCAAGTCAGAGAAATATAACTATGACGCCTACATGGAAGCCCTCAACGAAAATGCTGAGGCAATTGCAGAAGAGGCAGGAAAAGAGTCAGCTGAGAGACTCAGCAAGAGCAACACTCTTCTCTACGACATAGCATTTATCTTCGAGGGGAAAGAAATCCAGCCTAAGGACGGATCAGTTACAGTAACCATCGAGTTCAAAGAGCAGCAGCTTACAGAGAATCTTGCAGCTGCAAACAAGGATGATGTAGCAGTTGTTCACCTTCCTATCAAGGAAGAGGTTAAAGAATCAGCTGAGATCACAACTACTGAGGAAGCTACAGATATCACAAAAGAAGATATCGAGATTGAAACTCTGGTTGAGGCAACAGCTGAGGTTGATAAGGAAGAAAAGGTTGAGTTCACATCAGAGACATTCTCAATCTTCGCAGTAATAACTTATCAGGATCATACTCCCGGAACCGATACATTTAAGTCTGTTCTGGGTGATGCTGTAAACTTTGGTGTTATTACAGATGCTTTCTATGTTGGAGAGTCTGAAACAAACTTCGCTGCAAAAACTGTTTATGCTAATGCTCAGACCGGTAATGATATGACAAACCCGGTTGAACAGACATTTATCGCAGCTAATGTAGTAACTGATGCAGCACCGGAATTAAAGATCAAAGGTGAAAAAGCATTCTTTATCGTGCCTAGCGGATTGGAAACTAAGATCAGGCATGAGAAGGATAGAAAAGACGAAAATAATAACACAGTAAATAATAACATCATATTCGATACATCGCATACTAGAGAACAGCTGGAAGATATAGTTAAAGCTCTTCTTGATTATACGCGGGCAGCTTCAGCTGATCTGGCAAAGAGAAAAGATAACGCAATTATTGAAGAAGACAAAAATGATTCATCAAGGCTTATGGTTGATCTTACCGGAAGCGAATATGATGCCAACGGTACATATTATGTGACGGTAACAGATGATAAAGAACATGAGTATGATAGAAGTAATCTGGAGAGAATCGCAGAGGACCAGCAGCTCTATATTTACAAAAAGAGCGGACAAACGATAGTATTTAACGTTCCTCAGGCCGGAGAAATAAAGCTTGGCAAGTACATGGTAAGTACTGATGGAGGTCAGGCTGTCGGATCAGATACTATGGCAGGAATCAAGCAGGATCCTGTTACAAGAACTATTATTTGGAACTTCCAGAATGCAACAAGTGTTCAGACCGGTGGCGGTGTAGCAGGTGTATTTATCTCCGGAACCACAAATGCTACCTGGAATAACAACAACACAAGTTCAGGGTGGATTGCATTCCCGGCAGTTAAGATTGGCGCTGAGTTCCATAACACCTACGATGAGATTCAGCAGATCAGCGGTACAGCACAGCTTCAGGCTTACAAGACCATTGACGGTGAGAAAGCTACTGTTTCAGGATTTAAGTTCAAGCTGGCAATTCAGAATGGAACTTGGAGAGACCTTCAGGAGATAACCAACAGCGAGGATGCACCTTACAATATAACCTTTGACTCCATTACTTTTGGAGATGATGCAAACTATACAGGAACAGGTCTTTATCAGTATGTTGGCATTAATGTAGATGAGTCCAAAGACTTTATCTTTAATATAGATGAGACTCAGGGTACTACAGATTCTGAGGGTAATGCATACACCGAGGATACCAATTTCTACTTTGCAAAAGTCACTGTAACTAAGAAAAAACTCAATGATTTTACAAATACAACGTATTATCAGGTGAGTGAACCAAAATACTACAATAATTACGAAGACTGTAAGAATAATAGAAATCCGATCAGTGACAGACCTGTCTTTGATAATACGACGCAAAAAGGAAAGGTTGGAATCAAGCTTTACAAATATTTGAACAATGAGGATCCGGGCGAGCATGAGTTCTCATTTACGGTAAGGAAGTTTAAGCCTACAGGTATTGTGACTGATACACTAGGAACTCATAGTTCGGGGTACCTTGAAACTGTCAATAGTAACCTTAAAAATGATGGTAAGATCATTAGTTTTGACTTTGACTATAATAGCCAGGACATTGCTACAGATATTCACGGCGGCAAACATATATATCTTGTCATAACTGAGAATAACAATACATCTACTATCAATGGTATAACGGTTAAGAATGACACGGATTATATTCTTGTAAGAATTGATATCCCGGCAAATGGTGTTAAGAGCGAAGATCAGCTGAAAGTAAACTATTATAAAGTTAGTGCTGAGAATGTAAATGTAAGTAGAATTGAAGATGAAACAGTCACTGATAAGTTTGTATATGTATCAGCAATCTGCAATGGCAGTGCAGGATTCTATATAGATCCGGCTGATTATGACAAGAAACTTGCTTTCTTCAATACCGCGCAAGCTATGCTCCGTATCCACAAGATGGTGGTCAATGACTTTGGAAGTGATTTTGTCAGGGATAACGTTAATTCAATCCTCAACAGCGTACAGTTCAGGATCACCAATAACACTACAAGGAATTTCATTCTCCTCAGGGGATTTGCTGATAAAGAAGGAAAAACCAGCATGGATCATTGGGGGGAAAATGCCTTTGAGTATGATGCTGTAACCAAGAAGAAGACAGGAAGAGAGTTTGAAGTTGTATGTAATGGTAATGCACAGTGGACCATCATTGGACTGGATGCCGGTACATATACTGTTGAAGAGGTTCAGGACGGATTTACTTTTGATTATTATCTTGATAGTAATCAGAGCGTCGTAAGAATGGATACTCCTTACTCAAGAGTGACCATGTATGGATTGACAACCGATGATGAAGAAGTAGGCCTGACTGATTATGGAGTAGGCGGAGAGAACTGGAGGAAGGTATTCTCTGCAGATGTTACTGAAGTAACTGCTCTTGGAGAAAAGGGACCCACTAATGTAAAAGTCGGAGATCTGTCAGTAGGCAATACGTCACATACCCAGACGGTTCAGGTTTGTAACTACTACAGTAAGCCCATTGGTCCGATTCAGGTAACTAAGAACCTGATAGGTGGCAATCTGACTGAGCCTACGGAATTCGTATTTACCATTAAGCCTGCAGGATTTACCATCAAGGATTCTGCTGGAAATGATGTGGTCCTCCCTTCCGGTGAAGGCGCTTATCAACAGCCGATGCCAATAAAGACTGTTGTAATAAATGAGGAGACTGGTGAGACTAAGACTGAAGTAGAACCACAAGCCAGGGTTACTCTGGATAGTGAGAACAGTACCGGCATTGCAGAATTTGAATCAATACCTTTCAGATTTGAAGGAACATATTACTACACCATTACAGAGGATGTTCCTGAGAATACTTCTGGAATCAAGTATGATACAAGGACATATTACGTTGAAGTGGTGGTTGAAAAGAAGTATACCCAGTTTATAAAGGATTATACTTACGAGAAGGGTATGACACATCCTGCCAAGTATACAGCCTATACTAAGATCGATAACGAGGACTTCTATTATCTAGGAGCAAATGTAAGATATGCCACTGATGAGAACTTCAGCAATGTAGTGGCGGGGTGTGAGTTGTATCTTGGATACAATCCAACTACCAACAAACCTGATGTCAAGGAATTCCAGATTAAATACACTGAAGGCACAGGCGTAAGCGATGTTGCATTCAACAACGAACGCACAGGTGAACTTACAATAATCAAGAAGTGGATGGACTATGAAGGAAATCTTGATCCTGATAGCTATGACCTGATTGATACTTTTGAGCTCGCACCTGAGAAACACACTTCTCTGAAGCTCACTATTCTTCAGAGGCCTGAAGGTACAAATGAGTGGCATGAGTACAAAACTATCACGATGACTTCCGAGCAGCTACAGGAGGACAAAACCTGGAAGTATACTGAGAAAGATGTTCCGGTATTAAATGAGCAGAGACAGAAGCTTGAGTACTGCGTGAAAGAGCCTGATGAATACATGGCCATTTACACTATCGAATATTCATATAAAAATGGTCAGACTACCCAAACATATAATGCAACTGCAAGCAATAACAATCCAACATACGTTATGAGTTTTGAAGGAAATAGTTTTGGAGAGGTGACAATTACTAACACTCCAAAGGAAATGAATAAACTTCCTGAAACTGGCAGCATTGGGACAACTCCATGGCTTGTGCTAGGAGCACTACTTTCAGTATTATCTATCATTGGACTAATGTTTTTCAGAAAAAGAAAAACAACGTAACTAATTGGTTTAAAGCCTTCGGGTTTAAAACAGGGGTTCCGTTTGCCCCGAATATATTAAGTAACAGAAAAAATAGCAAAAAAACAAGATTCAAAGGAGAGAAAAGGAAATGAAAGGAATTAAGACACTATTAACAGGAATTCTTGCAGCTACCATGATCATGGGATCATGTCTTACTGTCGCTGCAGCAGACGTGCCTACAGGAAATGGTGGAGAGTACAAAATAACAGTTAGTGAGACTAATAAGGGACAGAAATATTCAATATATAAACTGTTTGATGCTACTACTACTGAAGCGTTCAGGAATGGTCAGACTGGCGATAAGGGTATTTCATACACATTACCTGATGGAAAGGATCTTGCCGCAACCTACTCATATACCAACAGTAAGGGAGAAACGGTTAATGTTAAGGGAGAAGATTGGTTTTCAGTAGATAACGCAGGTTATATAAGACTTAATGATGGAATTACTTCATCTGATCTTGCTACTGAGGAGTTCCGTCAGTGGGCAAAGAACTTTGGAACAAATCTCAAAGAAACAACTGCATCAGCAGATAATGAGATCATTGCTTTCACAGAACTTACAGAAGGTTATTATTTTATAAGCACAACTACAGGTTCACTTGCAACAGTTACAAGTATTGCACCTAATCAGCCGGTTAAAGATAAGAACGGTGTTCCTTCACTTGATAAGATTGAAGACGAGCCCACAAATGACATCACAGATCTTGTTAATTACACTGTAACAATAAATCTCGTTCCTGGTACAAAGAATGTAGTATTCCATGATAGACTTTCAAAGGGACTTACATTACAGGGGGAAGCTCCTACAGTATCAATCGATGCTGCTAATTATGAAGTAAATAAGTTTGAGTTTGTTGAGACAGACGGCGAAGACGATATAACTATCAGCTTCAAGCAGAGCTATCTTGATTCTCTTAATGAGGCTGTAGCAGTAACTATTGAATATAGTGCGATGCTTAATGATGATGCAGTAGTTAACGAGTACAACGATGCTTTCATTAGATATGGTGAGAACAATGATATCGAATCTGAGCATAAGAAAGTTTATGAGTCAACATTCAAGTTTAAGGTTAACAAGATTGACGGAGCTTCAGAGCAGCCTTTGAGCGGTGCTAAGTTTGTACTTGCAACTACAGATAATCTTGGTGATATTACAGTTGATGATGTCGAAGGTATTAAAGATTCTCTTGTAGAATTTGATGCAAATGGTAACTATGATGTAAATGGAAATGAATACATTCTTGAAGCAGATAACTCAATTACTATCAATGGTCTTGATGGAGATGCTGCAGGTATTGCTTATTATCTTTACGAGGTAGAGGCACCTGAAGGATACAATAAGCTCACAGCTCCTATTAAGGTTGTTATTGCTCCTACTTTTGATACAACAGATCCAACAAAGGTTGCTAGCTATAAGGTTACATATGTGATTGACGGAGTAAGTGCTGACTGCACAACAACTGCTATTGATGTAATTCATGAGTTTGATGTTGCAAACAATCAGGGAACTCTTCTTCCTTCAACTGGTGGAATCGGAACAACAATCTTCTACATTGTTGGTGCAGTTCTTATAATTGCTGGTATTGCATACTTCATCCTTCGCAGAAAATCCAGCGTACAGTAATTCAGGGTATGAAAAAGTTTTGATATATATTTGAATCTTGTATAAAGCATTCTCCGGGGGTCTCCCCGGAGGATGCAAATAAAGATTCAGAATAATAATAACAGTTTCGGTTTGGAGTAAATGAAGAAGAACAAAGGATTAAAAAAGCAGCTCCCAAACATAATATTTTCGCTCATATTTCTTGCGGGACTCAGTATTTTTTTATATCCTTCCGTCAGTAACTATATAAATTCTAAAAATCAAAGTCGAGTAGTATCATCATATGATGCCGCCATAGCGTCACTGACTGAGGAAGACTATAGTAGGTTTTGGGAAGCGGCATACAAGTATAATGAGGAACTTGCACCAAAACCAATGCATTTTACTTTGAACGAGGATGAACTTGCGGAATACAACAGTATTCTTGATCCTTTGGGAAACGGAGTCATTGGCACAATTGAGATTGAGAACATAGGAGTTAATCTTCCTATATACCACGGAACAGAGGAAACAGTCCTGCAGGTTGGAATAGGACATTTGGAAGGAACATCTTTTCCTACGGGAACAACTACCACACATGTAGTACTGTCCGGACACAGGGGATTACCATCCGCCAAGCTTTTTTCAGACCTCGATCAGATGATCGTAGGTGACACATTTTTACTACACATTTTAGACCAGACATTTGCATATCAGATTGATCAGATCAACATCGTGCTCCCGGAGGAGACACAGGATCTGGCAATACAACCTGGAAAAGAATACGTCACGCTGGTGACATGTACGCCCTACGGCGTTAACACTCACAGGCTCCTTGTTAGAGCAAAGCGTGTTGATTATAATGAAGAAACAAGACTGATTGTACCTGCGGATGCGATCAAGTATGGAAATTTAATTGTTGCTCCGTTTATTGGAGCGCCACTTCTGCTTATTGCCTTCATCGTATTTATGATCCTGACATCGAAAGGATTTCAGGAGAGGCACAACAAAAAGAAGTGATAAGAGGAAAGATATGAAGAGCCAAGTAAAGAATATTTTTATTCGAATATCGGCAATTATGGCAGCAGCTCTTTTGGCAATAAGCCTTCCAGTGAGTACGGTTCTTGCTAAGAACACCTCCTGGGCCAACATTGATACGTCAAGAAAGGGTAGCCTTACGGTGACCCATATTTCAATCGATGATGAGCTGATTGAGAATGTCCCGTCCCACATTTATCTTGTGGCAACTATTGATGAGAAGGGGCAGTACACCATCACAGATGAGTTCAAAGAGTGTTTTGCTGATCAGGATTTCTTTAACAACGGATATGATTACGACTCCTGGAAGTCATGTGTAATGTATGACCAGAGTAGTGATTCCGATAACCTCTACACTTACGTCAAATCCAAGAAGATAAAAGAGGTTCAGAACGGTATATCAGATGCTCAGGGCAAGACCTACTACACAGACCTGCAGCTCGGCGTTTATTACGTGCTTAGCGACAAAGTGGTTAAGGGCGATTATACTCATTCTTTTGTAAACTTTGTTTATCCTGTACCGCTCCTTGAGATCGGAGCTGACGGGAAGCTTAAGATTAACTATGATACCGCAGCTTCACCCAAGAAGTCCAAGGTTAAGAATGATGTAAAAGAAAAGCTGGAAGTTTATAAGAGATGGAATGACAGTGGTTATCAGGACCAGCGTCCTTCTTACATTTCCATCGATATCTTATGCGACGGTGATCTCTATGAGACAGCCAAACTTTCTGATTCCAACAATTGGCAGTACACCGCTGAGGTTGAGGCAGGACATACTTGGGATATAAATGAGAGTTATGCCGGAAACGGATACACAGGGAAAACAACATCTTCCCACACCGGTGACACATATATCTTCATGGTGACTAATACCTATGAAGCACCCGGAGAGCCGGACGTACCCAATGTTCCTGATAATCCGAGAGAGCCTGGCAGGCCAGGATCACCTGAGAATCCTGACAATCCGGTAAATCCTGAAACTCCGGATCAGCCCAGCGTTCCTACTGAGCCCGATATACCGGATATACCGGTAAATCCGACTGAACCGGATATCCCCGGAATTCCCGGAATACCGAATATTCCTCAGGTCCTCGGAGCAGTAAGAGAATTGGCAGGAGATCTTCCAGCCGTACTTGGTGCAAGGAGACTTCCACAAACCGGACAGCTCTGGTGGCCGATACCGGTAATGGTTATTATGGGTGTTTTCTTTATTGTAAAAGGAGTAAAGAAAAATTCTAAGAGTTGATATTTATAATGATTTATATGCCCCATGGAGATGATCTGTGGGGCATTATGTGTATTGACAATAGGGGATATATGCCCTATAATCAAATTTATCTGCAAGGGGATATTTCCCCTAATTGTAGTGGATAAATGTTTATGGGGGTGTTATTCTTATTATGGAAGACAGGGTTACATGTATTCAGGTTTCAAAAGATACACGATTTGTTAATGTTGGGATCGATATTGACGGAGAGTTGGAGTTTTTCAGAATCGCAATTATTGATGTCATGGGCATTGTAGGTATGC
>JAEEGL012229143.1_pt1 | contig 17323 bp, 10 predicted proteins | sample 9134231 | NCBI WGS metagenome assembly JAEEGL01 (sample SAMN16246548, study PRJNA631951) | gut metagenome | biome: gut microbiome; feature: rumen; material: fiber-attached | host: Bos | place: Iran: Karaj | collected 2018-10
ACAACGATACGTCGGAGAACGGTTTGATTGAAACCGAAACCCGGATCCCGCGTGCCAACCTTCCGGCGGTCGAGAAAGGCCAGACCATCTCGATTACCAGTTGGGGTAACAAGGATGCCAACCTGATGACATTGACTTACACCGTCAAGTAGTCCGCCGTACGCATGAAGCGTTCCCTTGTCCTGGTCATACTGCTTCTGGGCCTTGCCGTTCCGGCAGGGGCCCAGAAGCTTGACATGCTGCTGGAAAGCCTGGACCGTGTGATCGGGAACAAGGAGACATACAGCCGGAAAAAGGAGGAGCGGATCGATGCCATCCGTTCCTCCCTTCCCGGAATCGATCCGGAAGACCGGTACGGCGTCTATGACGCCTTATACCGTGAATATGCCAAATACAATCTGGATTCGGCCCTTCATTATGCCCGGGAAAAGGCGGCGCTGGCCAAGGAAGACTACGACCGGGAAAGATCCTGCATTGAACAGGCCGACATCTATACCAATACAGGGCAGTATCAGCAGGCCGAAGAACTGCTCAGGAATAGCAGTTTGACGGGGGCGGAGTATTTCCATGCCCTCCATACGCTCTATTCCGCCATGGCAGCGACGTCGGTCCTGCAGGAATCGAAAGAAACCTATTCCAAGCTGAAGGAACTGTACAGGGATTCTCTGATACACAGCCTGGCCGCCAACGATATCGGATACATTTTCGCACAGTCCGAGAAACTCAATGAGAACGGCCGGTACGACGAGGCGGTCGTCCTGCTCACCAATCACTACAACGATCCCTTGACCAGCGAAAACGAAAAGGCCATCCTGGATTATTGCATGGCCACCTCGTACAGGGGATTGGGGAACCGGGAAAAGGCCAAGTGGCACTACGCCGCCAGCGCGATAGCCGACATCCGTACTCCCGTCAAGGAGTACCGCTCCCTGCAGGAACTCTCGTACATGCTGTATCAGGAGGGGGACCTCTCCCGGGCCTATCGATACATCAGCTGCGCGATGGAGGACGTCCAGGCCAGCAATTCCATCGTAAGGTCCATGGAGTTTTTCCCCTTCCTGTCCACCATCGGCCAGGCCTATGAAGAGAATATCGGGCACCGGAACAAAGCCCAGTCCCGCATGGTCGTGGGATTGAGCATATTGCTCATTCTCCTGGCCATGGCCGTCTATATGGACATGCGACAGCGCCATATGATCAGCAAGGCCAACCGGGCCTTGCTGGAAGTGAACGGGGAACTCCGGCAGATTTCCCAAAAGCTTCAGGAAACCGGTTATCTGAAGGAGGAATACCTCTACCAATACATGGAGCAGGCTGCTGCCGGCATTGACCGGATGGAGTCATACCGGAGAAAAATCCTGCTCGCTTACAGGAAATACGGAGCCGAACACCTTGCGTCCCAGTTGGATTCTCCGCTGGACGTGGAAGATGAGCTGCGCTCTTTTTACAACAGTTTTGACGAAACGTTCCTGCATCTGTTCCCCACATTTGTAGAGGATGTGAACCGGCTCCTGAAACCGCAGCAGCGGCTGGAACCCAAACCCGGCCGGCTGATGAACACCGAATTGCGCATTCTGGCGCTGATACGCCTGGGTGTCACCGACAGTGTCAAAATGGCGCATTTCCTGCGTACCTCCCTTTCGACCGTATACAACTACAGGTCCAAGTTGAGGAATGCAGCCTTGTCGGAACAGCCCGCTTTTGAAGAGCAGGTTGCCAGAATTGGTGAAATTATCATTGACAGACATGAATAAAAGCGTTGTCTCCATGTTGCTCTCTTGTCTTGCGGCAGTCTCCTGCGGACAGGGGGTTGTCTGGAAAACAGATACATTCTTTCTGGACAAAGACGGAATAACCCAGACGGAGGAAGGTTGTTTCCATGCCACCGCCCCGGATGCCGTCACGCTCGTGTCCGATTATCCCGGGGCCGACATTCCCGAAGGGCGCTGGCACCTCACGCGGGACATTTCCCGTTTTGCCTCATATCAGGCTCCTACCCGGTTTGAGGAAGCCATGTATAACCTTTCCCTGGAGGAGAGCCAGAAGGCGGTTGAACCGGACTCCACCCTCAGGACAGGCCGGGAATGGGCAGGCGTCTGGACCAGGGATGTCAGTTATTCGACACTTCTGGCCATGTCCCATATCCAGACGGAAGCCGCCCAAAACAGTCTGCTCCGGAAGGTGAATTCCCGCGGACGCATTATCCAGGATACGGGTACCGGCGGTAGCTGGCCTGTTTCCACGGACCGCATCGTCTGGGCCGTGGCCGCTTGGGAGCTTTATCAAGTGACAGGGGACGGCAAGTGGCTGGAAACCATCTATCCTTCCATCAAGCAAAGCATTGAAGACGACCTCCTGACGGTGTATGACCCTGAAACGGGCCTGGTAAAAGGCGAATCCTCTTTCCTGGACTGGCGGGAGCAGGAGTATCCCCGCTGGATGAATCCGGCCGATATCTACAACAGCGAGAATCTGGGAACCTGTTGCGTACATTACCGTGCGCTCCGCATATTGGCCGAAATGGAAAGGATGTTTGACGGGGGGGATGCCGCCCGTTATGACAGCATCGCCGACAAACTCCGTGACGGAATCAACAAGTATCTGTGGATGGAAGACAAGGGCTTCTATGCACAGTATCTTTATGGACGCCAGTTCCTGATGGCCTCTCCCAGGTCCGAGACCCTGGGTGAGGCACTGGCCGTACTCTGGGGGATCGCATCTCCAGTTCAGGCCGAAAGGATATGTTCCAGCATGGCCAATCAGGCTTTTGGAACGTCCTGTTTCTTTCCCAATATCTCAGGGATTCCGCCCTATCACAATGATGCCATGTGGCCTTTTGTCCAGGCGTTCTGGATGAAAGCATGTGCCCAGGCGGGCAATGAGCAGGGTGTGCTCCACTCCATTGCCTGTATCTGGCGCAATGCCGGATTGTTCCTGACCAACAAGGAGAATATGGTCATCTACAACGGCCGGTGGCAGGGGACCGAAATCAATTCCTCCAATATGCTCTGGTGCCTGTCCGGCAATCTGAGCATCGTTTATTCCGTTCTGTTCGGGATGTCCTTCGAAAAGGATGGCCTGGCCTTCCGGCCGTTTGTTCCAAAAGCCATGGCCGGAACCCGCCGTCTGGAAGCATATCCTTACCGGAGAGCGGTTCTCAACATCACCCTGGAGGGTTATGGCAGCGGAATTTCCGCTTTCTATCTTGACGGGAAAGAGTCCTCTCCCGTCCTTCCGGGAGACCTGGAGGGTGGACACGACGTCAGGATCGTCCTGGACCGCCATTTCCGTCCCGGTGGGATTACGATGGTCCCCAACGCTTATTCCCCCGATACGCCGGTGTGCATCCGCAACGACAATATGCTGAACTGGGAAGGCATAGAAGGAGCCAAGGCATATCGGATCGTCTGCAACGGAAAACCATGCAGCGAAACCAAGGATACTTTCTTCCGGATGGATCATTATGGTGAATACCAGGTGATTGCGCTCGGCGAAAATGATTACGAGTCTTTTGCATCAGAGCCGGTCACGTATGTGAACGGGAACCTGATGATGATTCCGCTGGAAGGATTGGGAAAGACGGAGAGATCACCCTATTCCCAGTATGAAGGGAAAGGATATCTCCCCCTTTCCGTTAAGGAGAACCGGGAGGTATTGATTCCCGTGACCATCCCTCAAAGCGGAGAATATGCCCTCGATTTCCTTTACGCCAATGCCAATGGCCCCGTCAATACCGAGAACAAGTGCGCGGTCCGTACACTATGGGACGGAACGGAGCGTCTGGGCGTCGTCGTGATGCCTCAATGTGGTGAGGATGCCTTCGATATCTGGAAGTATACCCCTTCCAGGATCGTCCATCTGGATGAAGGCAAACACGTTTTCAGGCTTACATTCCAGCCCGAAAACGTCAATATGAATATCGATGTCAACAGTGCCGCCATCAGCAAGATGCGGCTGATCAGAATGAACCAAATATGAGAAGAATCAAGTTTCTAACCTTTCTCTGGGCCATCTTTTTGATGGCGGCCGGAACTGCCGGCGCACAAAGGGTGCGGGGTATCGTCAAGGATGCCTCCGGCGAACCTGTCATCGGGGCCTATGTCCTGCCCGTCGGCAATACTGACAGGGGAACCGTAACCGGAATGGACGGTACTTTCTCACTGGATGTCGCGGCTCCGGTACTTCGGGTTTCCTGTATGGGATATACCGACGTCGAAGTGGCCGTCAACGGAAGGGAATTCCTGGAGATCATCATGGAAGAAAGTTCCGCCCTGTTGGACGAAACGGTGGTGATCGGTTACGGTTACGTCAAGAAGAGCGATTTGACCGGCGCGGTTTCCAGTGTCGGCAGTGCGGTCCTCTCCGACAAGTCCAGCTCCAACGTGGGCCAGCTGCTTCAGGGCCGGATGGCCGGTGTCTATATCGTGGACAGCGGTAATCCGCAGAGCAACGTGTCCATCAAGATCCGGGGTCTGGGAACCGTGAACAATTCCGATCCGCTGCTGGTCATAGATGGCGTGCCGATGGTGAACATGGGACTCAACTCCTTGAACACGAACGATATCGAGACCATCGACGTGCTGAAGGACGCTTCCGCTACGGCCATTTACGGCGCCCGGGGCGCCAACGGTGTCGTGATCGTCACCACGAAAAAGGGTTCCTCCGGGGACGGGGTCATCAGCGTAACCACCAACCATGGCGTTTCCACTGCGACCAGCATCCCCAAATTGCTGGATGCCGCCGGCTTCGCCGCGCTGAACAATGACATGATGACGGCTTCCGGGAACGGACTCAATCCCGACTGGGCCGATCCCTCGTCCCTGGGAAGGGGCACGGACTGGCTCGCCGAGATGATCCGTCCCGCTTTCATCCAAAAGTATGGACTGTCTTACTCCGGAGGAGACGACAAGAACAAGTACTATGTGTCCGGCAGTTATACCGACCACGACGGTATCGTCCGCTCCGTGGGCTATAAGAAGGCCACATTCCAACTGAATGCCGACCATCAGGTGAAGCGCTGGATCAAGTTCTCCACCAACCTCACTTTCAGCTATGACCACAAGACCAACGGCGACTACTCCATGTCGGACATCCTCAAGTCCGTCCCCGCCCTGGCCATGTTCAAGGAGGATGGCGTGACTTACAACGGCCCTACCGGCAACGCCTTGTGGTGGGGTGACAAGAAAAACCAGGTCGGTACCGCCACCATCAACAGGAATTCCACGCAGGGGTACAACCTCCTCCTTTCCGAATCCATGGAAGTGGATCTGCCTCTGAAAGGGTTGAAATTCAAGTCGGTGGAGAGCATCGGCGCAACGTTCGTGGTCAGTGAGAGTTTCCGTCCCAAATACGACTGGGCGCCCAACCCCCTGCTGGATTCGGAACGTTGGGAGCAGGCGGGCCGTTACATGAGCTATCTGGCCGACAACTATTTCACCTACGACGCCTCGTTCGGCAAGCACACCGTCAATGTCATGGCCGGTAATTCCCTGCAGTGGGGAGACAACTGGTATATGAACGGTCAGAAAAAGGGCTTCCTTTCCGACAATGCCAGCCAGTTCGCGAACGGAACGGAGATCGAGAGCCTGAACGGAAACCGTTCCGACTGGGCCATCGCTTCCTTCATGGGCCGTGCCAACTGGTCCTATGACAACCGCTATATGCTCACGGCTACGGTCCGTGCCGACGGATCTTCCAAATTCGGCCCCGGTCACCGCTGGGGTATCTTCCCTTCCTTTGCCGGCGCATGGCGCGTAAGCGAGGATCCGTGGTTCCCCAGGACAAACTGGCTCAACTACCTGAAGCTGCGTCTGGGATATGGCGTCACGGGTAATCAGGAGATCGGCGATTACAGTTTCGTGTCGGTTTACAATACGGGACAGTACTCTTTCAACGGAAATGTGGTCAACACGCTTGTCGCGAATAAACTGTCCAATCCGGACATCCACTGGGAGGAGATGCAGCAGTACAATGTGGGCCTGGATTTCGCATTTCTGGATTCCCGTCTCCGCCTGACCGTCGATGGCTATGTAAAGAATACCAACGGCATGCTGGTGAAGATGACCGTTCCCATCAGCACGGGTTATTCCGACACCGACGTTCCTTATACCAACCGGGGAAAGATCCGCAATACCGGCGTGGAAATCGTCCTGGGTTCGGACAATGTCGTCACAGGTGATTTCTACTGGGGCTCGGATTTCAACATCACGTTCAACAAGAACAGGATCATTTCACTGGACACGTCGGAGGCCATCTATTATAACGACTCCGGATTCGGCCAGTACTTCTGCACCAATAAGGTCGGCGAACCTATCGGCGCCTTTATCGGCTGGAAAGCCGTCGGCCTCTTCCAGACCCAGGATGATGTGGACAATTATGCCACCCAGGTGGGTGCGGAACCGGGTGACATCAAGTTTGCCGATGTGATTGACAACGGTGTCATCAACGAGGACGACCGCACCATCATCGGCTATGCACAGCCCATATTCATCGCTTCCCTGAACAATACCCTGCGGTATAAGGGCTTCGACCTGACCTTCTTCCTCCAGGGCGTGTACGGAAACTCCATCTTCAATGTGACCAAGGTGGACATGACCAGCATGTCGACCATCTGCAACCAGTATGCTTCGGTTCTGAACAGATGGACGGGGCCCGGAACGTCCGACTCCATGCCCCGTGCGGTTTATGGTGACCCGAACAACAATACCCGCCCTTCCACCAGATACATCGAAGACGGTTCTTATCTGCGTCTGAAAAATCTGACTTTGGGTTATAACCTCCCTGCCCGGTTTGCACAGAGGCTGAACCTCAAGGGGCTCCGCATCTATGCGGAAGGGACGAATCTGTTCACGCTCACATCGTACACCGGTTTCGATCCGGAGGTGGGCGTGTCTTCCATCGACTGGGGAACCTACCCCGTTACGCGTACTGTCAGTCTTGGTGTTGACGTTAAATTCTGATGAGTCATGAAAAAGTTGATTTACATACTCGCTTTCAGTGCCTTTTGCCTTGTCTCCTGCGACAAATTCCTGAACAGGACGCCCTATGATTCCATCGGAACGGCTTCCGAACTCAGTACCAACGACGCCATCTCTCTCGTGAGTGCCGCCTATCAGCCCCTTCAGTGGCCCAAACTGTACAACATGCGCATCTGGTCCACGGATGTGGTCGCCGGTGAGAGTTCCGTGGGAGCCGGCGGAGGTACCGACGGTATCGAGACCGTCCAGCTCTCCAACTTTACTGCCGACCCGGCCAACGGTGCAGCGGTCGATGTCTGGCGTTCGAATCCCGGTATCCTCCGGGCCAATCTGGCATTGAGCATACTTCCGGATACGGAGATGGACGAGGCCCTCAAGTCCCGCCTCATGGGAGAGTGTTACTTCCTGCGTGCCCACTACTATTTCATCCTGGTCCGTTTCTTCGGCGATGTACCGCTGCGTACCAAGCCGCTGTTCGCATCGGACGATCTCAATATCGCCCGTACTCCCAAGGAGGAGGTGTACGAGCAGATCATCGCGGACACCAAGGAAGCCATCGACCGCCTGCCTTACAAGGCGCAATACGACAATGCCAACCTGGGACGCGCCTGCAAGGAAGCGGCGGAATGCATGCTGGCCAAGATCTATCTTACCTTGGGCACGAATTACGGCGAGGTGGTCAGCCTCTGCCAGGACATCGAGAATCAGGGTTACGACCTTTCCAAGATGGCCTATGCCGACAACTGGTATAACCCGGAGACGGGAAAGCTGAACCAGAACGGCCCGGAATCCCTGTTCGAAATCCAGTATTCCGGAGACCCTGCCGCCTGTACCAACTGGCTCAGCGACAACGACAACCAGTCACAGTGGCTCAACTGCTTCATGGCACCCCGCAACTCCAACATGGTGGGTGGCGGCGGCTATGGCTGGCAGCACGTTACGCAGGAGTTCGTGGATTCCTATGAACCCGGGGACCTTCGCAAGGACGTGACCATTTTCTATGAAGGCTGCCCTGAATTCGATGGAAAGGAATACGACCCCGAATGGTCCACCACCGGATACAATGTCCGTAAATGGTGCGTTCCCGTGAGCATCGCCAACAAGGTGGATAACTGCCCTGCCAATACGGTTGTCTACCGTTTTGCCGACGTCCTACTGATGAAGGCCGAGGCCTTGAACGAGCAGGGACGGACCGACGAGGCCCGCGTGCCGTTGAACATCGTCCGCAAGCGTGCGGGCCTGGCGGATATACCTACCGGGAAAACCAAGGCGCAGATGAAGGAAATCATCATCCATGAGCGCCGGATGGAACTGGCTTTCGAGGGACACCGCTGGTTCGACCTGATCCGGATCGACAACGGCGAGTATGCCGTCAAGTTCCTGCACGGCATCGGTAAGAAGAATGCCACGGTCGGCCGGCTTCTTTATCCGGTCCCGCAGGTGGAGATCGACTCCAACCCTTTGTTTACACAGAATGAAGCTTATAAATAAACCATATTGACATGAAGAAAGTATTGTATGCTGCAGCTGCCATGCTGCTGGCTTTTGCCGCCTGCAACAAGCCTGAGAACAACAATGGGAACGACCCCGGTGGAAACAGCGGGGGCGACAAGAAGGAGAATACGCCCATTGTCCTGACTGCATCCACGACTGCTCCGGTCATGGACAAGGACCATCAGGATGAGACTGCCCTTACCCTGGAATGGAATGCCACCACCAATATGGGCACCGGTGCCCGTGTGGAATACGCCGTCCTGATGGACAGGAAGGGCGGTTCTTTCGAGGATGCCTATGAGATTTCCCTCGGTACCAACGTGACGTCATTCTCCTGCACGGCGAAGGAATTGAGCGAGATCGCCAAAGAGCACTTCGGCCTGCAGAATGATGAAAGTGCAGAACTGGACATCTGCATCTACGCTACAATCAAAAGTTCGGAAGTGGAAGACGTGATTTCCAACAAGGTGACCATCAAAGTCACGGCCTTCGAACCCAAGCCCAGCATCCTCTACCTGATCGGCAGCGCTACGGAGGCCGGCTGGGACCAGTCCAAAGCTCCCGAAATGACGCCCATCGAAGGCGAAGACGGTGGCTTTACCTGGTCTGGTGAACTCTTCGCCGGTGAACTTAAGTTCCTGGTTACCAAGGACAGCTGGGTTCCTTCCTATGGAAAGGGTGATGAAGAGGGCACGCTCTACTATCGCGACCATCTCTGGGACGATGCCGAAGGCAACCGCGTGGACGATGAGGCGCTGAAGGACCATGACTCTCCGGATCCCAAGTTCATCATCGCCGAGCAGGGCAACTACAAGATTGTCCTCAATATCGAAAAACTGACCATCACCATCACCAAGACCGGCGGTCCCAAGTATTTCTCCATGTTCGTCCTCGGCTCTGCCCTGGATGCGCCTTGCGAGATGCTCCGCAGCGGTTATGCTTTCCTGTCCGGCGTCACTTTCAAGGAAGGCAAGTTCCACTTCAATGAGAAGTCCGACGGCAGTGGTGACTCCTATTTCGCCGCTTCCGACGGCCAGGCTTTGTCTTCCACCACCGTCTCGCAGAGTTCGGGTATTGAATGGACGGTCGGCAGTGCCGATGCCAAACTGCACCACATCATCCTCTATCCCCGTGAGAAGAAGGAGAAGGTGTTTATCATGCCGTTCACCCCTTATGACCAGCTTTGGATGATTGGCAGTGCGACGGATGCCGGTTGGGATATCGCCAATGCCATTCCCATGACCAAGAAGAACGAGTGGGAACAGACTTGGCAGGGTAACCTGAAGGCGGGCGAACTCAAGTTTACCTGTGATTGCAGCACAGACTGGTTCGGTGCCTGGTATCTGGCCGAAACGGTCAACAAGGTTCCGACGGGCGAGGCCGAGCACATGGTCTTCATCGACAAGGCCAGCGATGCGGTGGCTGCCACCGGCATCAAGGAACTGGATCAGAAGTGGATCATTACGGACGAGACTGCCGGATATTATACCATTACGCTGAACCAGCAGACCGAAACCGTAATTATCAAGAAGAATTAATGGTCCGTTTCAGACAATTGTCGTGGCTTCTTCCTGCACTGGCGTGCCTTCTGCTGTGCCAGTGCAGGAAAGAGCCTGCAGACCCTTCGCCCGTTCCTTCCCCGGAGAGTGACCTGGAGTCCCGGCTACCTGTCAACCAGATCCTGAGGAACGTGTCCGTCACGACGGACAAGGCTGCATATGCGCCCGGTTCGGTGGTCCGTTTCACGGGCGACCGCAGTCAGGGCGGTCTTGGAATCAGGTACTGGCATCTGGGAGACGTCGTTGAGGAAGGGCTCCTGGAAGACTCGGCCGAATGGACGTGGACGCTTCCGGCAACTGATTTCCAGGGGTATATGGTGGAGCTTATCGGCAAGAATGCGGAAGGGGTGGTCCGTACCGTCGGCACCGTTGCGGTTGATGCATCTTCCGACTGGACGCGGTTCCCCCGGTATGGTTTCCTTTCCAAGTTCGGGAACGTGGCCCCGTCCAAGCGGGAATCCGTCATCGCCAATCTGAACAGGTACCATATCAACGGCCTCCAGTATTATGACTGGATGTACGACCATCACCATCCCCTTGCCGGAACGCCCGATGATCCGGACCTGGATTGGCCCAGCATCATCGGCGACCTGTGTGAGAAGGACGTCGTCGAGGGTTATATCGAGGAAGCGCACAAGTATAACATGGCCTCCATGTTCTATGACTTGTGTTACGGTGTTTTGGAATGGGCCGAGGAAGACGGCGTGAGCCCGTCCTGGTATATCTATAAGGATTCGTCCCATAGGAACAGGGATTATCATCCGCTCAACGCGCCTTTCCGCAGCAGCATCTACCTGGTGAATCCCGGGCACGAGGGCTGGCTGGATTATTTCTCCGACCGGGTGGAAGAGGTGTATCAGGTTTTTGACTTCGACGGTTTCCACATCGACCAGCTCGGTAACCGTGGCGACAGGTATGGGGCCGACGGCAAGAAAGTGGACATGCCTGCCGGTTACGGGAAGTTCCTGGAGAAGATGAAGCGGTCCCGTCCGGACAAGAAACTGGCTTTCAACGCGGTCAGCCGGTATGGACAGGCAAGGATAGCCGCCGCGCCCTCGGATTTCCTTTACAATGAGGTGTGGACGACCGGATTCTCGGAGATTGGCAAGATCATGGAGGAGAACAAGTCCCTTGCTCCGGATAAGAATACCGTACTGGCGGCCTACATGAACTACAAGCAGTCCGGGACTTTCAATACGCCGGCCGTACTGCTTGCCGACGCCGTTATTTTCGCCCTGGGAGGATCACACCTTGAACTGGGGGAGCATATGCTCAGCAACGAGTATTTTCCCAGTGCAAACCTGAAGATGTCTTCGGAACTGTCGGACAAACTGGTCTCCTATTACGATTTCCTGACGGGTTACGAAAACCTGCTGCGTGACGGAGCCGTTAAAATCGGATTGAATGTCAGTTCGGACGATGTGAAGATGGCTCCGTGGGGGCCTGAGAAGGGGAGTGTCAATACGGCTGCCTTCCAGGCAGGAGACAAGCTGGTCGTGCACCTGTTGAATTTCGAGAATGCCAAGCACCTTGACTGGCGTGACGATTCCATGGATCAGGCCAAGCCTTCCACGCACGAGAACCTTGACATCACCATCCGTTCGTCCCGCGATGTGAAGAGGGTTTGGGTGGCATCTCCGGATGTTGACGGCGGCGTTCCGCGGGAGGTCTCTTTCTCGGCATCCGGAATATCCGTCAAGATCCGTGTGCCTTCGCTCACCTACTGGACCATGATCGTGATAGAATGATGGGGAAGCGGCTTGCTCTGGTGTGCTTATCATGCGGTTTGATCCTTTCCGTGTCCTGCGGGAAGGATCAGATCGATGAACTCCAGCCCGGAGAGCAGGTCCCAACGAGTGCGGATTATCTTTTCGACGACACGCAGCTCCCCCGCTTGAGCATCTCCGTTTCAGAGGAAGAATGGAACCGTCTTCTGGAACTCTACGACAAGGACGCCCATAATCACAGCTATGTCAAGTGTGCACAGGTGACCTTGGACCGGGGAGACGGGACGTACAAGAGTGAGAATGTGGGCCTCCGGCTCAGGGGACAGACGTCCCGGCGGCGTCCCGAGGGGGCCGCGGGTCAGAAGCACAAGTCCGGAAAGGCCGATTGGCACCATGTGCACTTTGGCCTGAACTGCCGCACGTTCTCCGATTCCGGCGACATTGCCGGAATACGCAGGATCAACTTGAAATATGCCAAGGAAGACCCGTCATACATCCGGGAGCACTTCTGTTTCGACATGTTGTCCAGATATGGAGTCTGGACGGCCCCCAAGTCGTCCTGGTGCAGGCTGTTTCTGTATGTCGGGAATGATTCTCCTGCCTACTATGGCGTCTATCTCATGATGGAATCCATCGACAGGCAGTATGTCAAAAGGCGTCCGGAATTCGGTTCCCCCGATGGGTGGCTTTGGAAGTGTGCGTGGGGGTCCAACCTTCGGGATACGGATGACTGGCGTTTCCATCAGGATGACAATTCTTCCAATACGTATGCATACGAATTGAAGGATGACGACCCGGCCAGCTTCGCTCCGGCGAAGGCTCAGTTGAAGGATTTCATCACGAAGCTCAATACGCTCAAAGGCGCGGAATTCTATAACTGGATCCAGCGCGTGTGCGATGTGGATTTGCTGCTGAAGATGTATGCGGCCAATGTTTCCCTGGGGCATTGGGACGACTATTGGAACGACATGAACAACTTCTACCTGTATTTCAACAGCCGCGACACGCACGACTATAAGGTGTACATGCTTCCTTTCGACTATGACAATACCCTGGGAACTTCCCATTATTGCGGCGTCCAGTCCGATTCCGGCCGGCATGACCCCTACCATTGGGGGATGGAGGAATGCGTCCTGCTATACAAGATTCTGGCAGTCAGTGATTTCCGCGCGAAATATACCGATTATCTCAGAGATTTCTCGACGGTCGACAATCCATGGACAGGGCAGTTGCAAAGTGCTTCCCGCATCAGGACCTGGCAGGATTTCATCGGCCCATTCCTGAAAAACGACACCGGGGAGGACATGGCCCTCCGCGACGCGCCCGCTTCCTGGGGAAACCATCCCGAGTATCGCCTGTTGGAGGACGGCCCGAACAACTGGTTCAAAGTAAAGGCCAAGTCCATCGCTTCCTGGCTGGAATGAAGGATACCCCCTGTGCTCAATATATTCCTTTGACCGTAATGGTATAAGTGAACTGGACGGTATCCCAAGGATTCACCAGCGTACAGGTGACGGGGATTTCAATCTTTCCAGTCATTTGGATTTGGGAGTTGTAGTCAAAGATGAAATGAGGGAAACCCTTGTACATCTCTATAGAAACCAGCTTTTTCAAATCTGAGGGTATGCCGGCTTCGAACGAAAGTCCTGTATTGGGATCGATTTCATAAGCGTCACATGCTTTTATCCCCTTTATGTATCCGTTGCCGTAGGATGGATTGGATCCGGCATCGGCGGGTAGCACGTTGCCGACCACCCAGGCGCCATTCTGGATGACGTTATAGGAAACGTTGTTCGGCCGATTGTCCATGAGCTCCTGAAGCATGGGAACCCGGTAAGTCTTATGCTCGTCCAAGGTTATTTCAAAGCCGGGATCCGTCGGAATCTTGAAAGGCTGCCACTGGACAATCGCAAAGGTGCTGTAGTCCAGCGTGACATCCGGGTACTTGACGGAAGCCTTGGGCCGGTCGAAACGCGTGGGAATCTCAAACTCGGCATCCCCGGACTTGATGGCGATGGTTCCGCGCACCGGGATGAAATCCTTTTCGCAGGTCCTGTAGTAGAATACGGTTTTGTCCACCCACAGGTCCTGGTAGGTCTTGTACTTCGAGGTGGCATCCACCGCCGGGAGAGGCTGTTCGCCGAGGTCCTTGTCGGTATAGGAAAAACGGATGGAGAGATTTGCAGCGGAAATCTCTTCCTCATCCATGATCCGGTCCTGCTCGTCCACGACATTGAAAGCCAGTTCGGCCAGATTGATGTAGGAGATGTCAAACTGCGCCAGTGCGCGGCGGTTTGAGATGCGGTCCTGACTGGTGCCTATCGTGGTGAAATAGGACGGAAAGACCTTTGTCCACCATTTAACGGAACCGTCATTGTCATCGAAACCGTATTTCTGGATAAAATTATTCTGGCTGTACGATGTTTCGGTATTGAACGTGTAATAGCTGAGGTGCAAGAAATCGTAGCCGGGGTAGTCAACCGAGAGCGGCTGGGTGATTTTCACGACCTGTCCACAGTATGTGGCCACGTGGCGGACGAGGCTGTTTCCGCTTTCCAAAGTCTCTTTGAGCTTTGAAGACGGCTTGATCTTGGTCGCGGCGGTGCCATCGCTGAAAGAAATCAGGTCGGTATCTCCTTCCTGGGCGTATTCCTGTATCTTTCCCTCCTTTGCCAGGAACGCTGCCGCATTCTCATAATCCGGATGTCCCGGATCGGTATTGATGATCCTGTTCGCCACGAAACTGTTGAAAAAGGCATCGGAGAAATCCTGTTTCGAACTGGTATAGGTGTCATTACCCTTGTCGTAGCCGGAGTCCTTGTCATTGAGTTTGACAACCCACTCGGGTAGTTCAATCTCGATGATGTCGCGGTTGCGGTCGACCGTCGCTATGATGCCACTGATGGTTTTTTTGCCGTAATAGACGGTGAAATAATAATTCATGTCCCATTTCAATCCCTGAATGGACGTCGTGGCCTTGTCGCCCGAAAGCCTGATATGCAGAGTGACGCCGGTCGGTACCTCGAACTTTCTGGTCACGCGATTGTAAGCTGACGAGAGCGTAGCCGAGATTGCTCCGAATGCCGTCGCATCGGAGATCTTTTTCCCGCTTTTGGTGTTGATGGTGAACGTCACTTCGTCGCGGCTGTACTGCGCGTCCGTATTGGTGAACAAGGCGTGGTCGATCTCCGCATCATTGGCATAGGTCCAATTGACAATGGCTGCTATGTCATAATGCTTCACGAGATCCGCAATGCTGATGGTCTCCTCTCCGGGATTGATTTTTTCCAATTCTTCAGTGGAGTCGGTTTTGGAGCAAGATAGAAGGGCGGATACCGCCATCAAGAATAGAACAGCCTTTTTCATAAGCAGAAGAATGTGGTCATTATTTGCAAAGATAATAAAACCAATCAAATCGTGCACAAATAACCTCTTTTTCTCGAACCGCTGTCGGGAGTCATTGACCAAGGCTTTTGGGTAATCCGAAAAGCTTGGTATTCTCCTCGATTATCCCTGAACAATCACCGGGATTCTCAAGAGACTCAAGCCACGCCCGTTCATTGACAGATAATCTCCCATCCTGCTCCTCTTGTTTGGCCAATAGCAGCTTTTTGATCGAGTCATCATTTGAACAAGCATCAAACCACGGTAAGACATACTCTTCAAGGGCTCTTGCTACATTCTCAAAGCTGACTCTTGCAATGCTTTCATTGGCATAATCCCACCACACATCCTTTCCGCACTGAGAATGCGGCGGCGAAGGCGCTTGTCGAGAAAAAGAGCAATGCAGTCATTCCATCCATAAGACGTCGCTCCCCGATCCCATCGCCATAGTCAATGTACATGGGCCAATAAATGTATACCATCAGAATGATGAAAAGGATTGCCGTGGTGATGCCCCAGACACGAAAGGCAAGTTCTTTCCAGGAAAGATGCCAGTATTTCCAACGGGCAAAGGCTCCTACGGCGCCATACACCAAAACGCTTACGGCCGCCACCCAAAGAAAACCCCAATCAAAGCCACCTCTGATCAATACCCATAACAAAGGATGAAGAAGATACGCCACAAGTGCCGCGAGCATCATTCCTCCGGCGAACTGCAGAATCGGCTTACTCTTTTGACTCATACGATTTCTGTTTCTTCGACCTTTTTATGCGGATGGTACGAGGTAATCCATCTTCGCGACAAAAATGACCTTTCTGTCAGCTAAAACAGTGGGGGCATCAGCTGAACTGTGTCAGCAATTGGATGGTTGATTAAATGATTATTATCCGTATGTTCCCTATCGTGCTTCTTGGATGATTTCTTTTTGCCTAAAGATTTGAGAGTCTGCCATATTGTTCTTCCCTTCGGATCGGCGATTGTAATGTCGTTGCCGTTCTCTATGACGGTCGTGTGAGTACCGTCAGGATTGACTATCGTTGTGATGTTACCGGTCTGTATGCCAGTAGAATGAGTTCCGTTAGGATTGACTATCGTTGTGATGTTACCGGTCTGTATGCCAGTAGAATGAGTTCCGTCAGGATTGACTACCGTTATGTTGTTGCCGGTCTGTATGCCGATAGAATGAGTTCCGTCAGGATTGACGACAACAGTATGCTGTGTATATGCGGATAGACTCATAAAACACAGAAGACATAGAAGTATGCGTTTCATTATTGTAATTGTGATAGTTACCGGTTTCTTCGCAATTTACATGAGCAAATATGGCGAAACATAATCATACAATATGTTTCTATCACAGCAAAAAAAGTGCCCCATCGACCTGTCAAGATGACCCTGAATGAAGTCCACGATAACGATATTCGCCAAACTGCACGGGAAAGGACCATGTGCGCGTTCTGTTGGTGGTTGCGGTGCGCCGGAACGAGATACGTCGAATGGAAGTTATTGATAGACTGGCTGTTACGAGGGATTGGCTAGTCAATTCAGGTCGGGCAAAAACGCATAATCCGCTGTGTGTCAATGATTTCCATTTGACGGGTAAAAAAGGGAAAGCAGGCCCTGAAGCCCTGTATCGCCATAACGGACACGACCAGGAAGAATCTGATGACGACGATGTTCAGCGAGTAGATAGATGTTGCGCCGATCAATTCCGCGCCTGTCGAAACGATTCGATAAACTGGAATTTACGGAGCAACCGGTCTCTGACTCTGAATCCATGCAACCGCATCTTCCAGCGGGGTCTCGGTTTCTACATCAGGAGTGATGGGGTCATCACAGAAGACCTCACCTGTCCGGGCTACGTCACATCCGATAGTAATCAAGAGTGTGTAGCCGTCGGCCATAAGAAAAGACTGATTGGCGCTCGCATAACCGGCAGTAGGAATACCGAAAGTACGGGTATTTTCCAAACCTCTGAAGCACAGAAGCGTAGCCTCTCCCGAACTCCCGGTCCAGTCATTGATAAGGATGGCAATGGGCGTATTATCCGGAAATTTGGAAATCTCCACAAGACTCAGTCCGGAAGACCGGACCACGAAATCCAAAGTGATGGGTGAAGTACGTTTGCGCGTCTTGAAACTCAGGAGCGTTCCCTCCGGGAGCAGCGGGGCAATGGCCGAT
>JAEEGL012932554.1_pt1 | contig 17323 bp, 18 predicted proteins | sample 9134231 | NCBI WGS metagenome assembly JAEEGL01 (sample SAMN16246548, study PRJNA631951) | gut metagenome | biome: gut microbiome; feature: rumen; material: fiber-attached | host: Bos | place: Iran: Karaj | collected 2018-10
AGGTTGGACCAGATGAAGAAATTACAACTGTAGTTTCACTCAAAGAGTTCTCAGAAGATCTCTTCCTGTTTATGACAACTGCACAGGGTGTTGTAAAGAAGGTTCGTTCTACAGAATTCCAGAATGCTAAGACTCGCGGTATCATCGGTATAAAATTGAATGACGGTGATAAGCTCATTAGTGCAATTCCTACTACAGGCGATTGTGAAGTTATGTTGATTTCTCGTCGCGGTAAGGCTCTCAGAATTACAGAAGATTCTGTTCGTTTAATGGGTCGCGCAAGCTGCGGTATTAAAGGAATGAAATTAAGCGAAGGCGACGAAATTGCTGCAGCTGTTAAAGTTGAAAAAGATGCAAATATGATTCTTCTAACAGAAAAAGGAGTTGGAAAGAGAATTTCTTTTGACCTTTATTCTGTACACGGACGAGGAACTGGCGGACAGAGAATCTTTGGTAACACAGAATCTAAGGGTGAAATTATTGGAGCCCTTAATGTAAAAGATTCTGATGAAGTTGTTTGTATGACAAGTCAGGGAAAAACTTTGCGCTTTAAAGCAACTGATATTAAAGAGCAGGGCACAGGAGCTTCTGGTGTAAATGTAGTTCGTATTACTGAACCAGATTATCTTGTTGGGCTTGATAAAGTTCAGGATAAGGACGAAGAAGAAAAATAAAAAAATGATTTTTGCAAAAAAATCAAAAACACTAAATATGGTGTTATTTGAGTATAAAGAAATGAAACAGCGGTATTTTTAACAAACTAACGATAGGTAGTTAAAATAATTGTTGACAAATGATTCTTTATGTTTAATAATATAAATAGGGAATGAGCTATTACTAAAACGGAATTAGTTCAAGGGGATATACATCAGGCAGAAAGGCTGATCGCAAAAATGCGGTCAGCCTTTTTTTTGTTCAAATAAGAATTGAGATTTATGGTTTTGCTAATTGTCTAAATTCTGAAATTTGGTCATGTTTCACGTGAAACTTACAACTATTAGTTATCCACATTATCAACAAGTTATCCACATTTTTTTGTGAATATGTGGATAACTTTGTTAGTTAAGTGGATTAGTTTTTTATTGGAGTAGGGTAGGGGAGTGTAGATAAAAATTTAATGTTCCACGTGAAACACGATGTTTAATTTAAAAACCAATTTAATAATTATAAAATTATTAAGAACATTTAGGAAAACTAACTTATAGAAAAATCCGCAGAAATATTAATTGCCTGAAATGTGTTCCACGTGAAACATAAAATACTTGCAGAAAAAGAAAGTCAGAACAAATTGTGTGTTATACAAAAAAAATCAAAAGAGAGTTATATTTTGCGCGCACCAATATTTATATCTATTGTTTCACGTGGAACACGGTCTAAAACAACTTTTTGTAAAAAGTTATTTTGCAATGTTTTTTAGCATTTTTAAGAAACTAAAATTTTGTCAAATAATTTGTATGTTCCACGTGAAACATAATCAATAAAATAGCACTAAGCCAGCTTTTAATATAAAAACGGCTTTTTACATAAATTACTTAAAATCAAAGAAACTGCCGTTTTTGTATCAAAGAAAAAATGACCGTTCGTTAGTAAGTATAAAAAACTAATAAACGGTCGTATGAAATATAAAATTATTAATGGTCGGTTGTTAGTCTGTCGTTTAATTTTCAAAATCACAAAAAAAATCCACGCAAATTGTTCTTGCGTGGATTTTAAATTTTTGGCACATTTTACATATAAAACTGCCAAACTTTGCAACTTTTTTCATTTATAAGAATATTATAGTTCTATAACTTTTTTTCTCTTAATTCAAAACGGCCTTTTCGCCAATCTGCGTATCCGGTAACAGAATAGCCGGCTTTATCATATAGTTTTCTGGAATAGGGGTTTTTTGTAAAACAATCCAGTCTTATAGAATCATAACCTTGCGATTTACAAAGGTTTTCTATGTATTCTAAAGTTTTTGTAGCAATTCCTTTATTTTGAAAAGCTGGATTTACACATAATCTGTGAATTACATTAAATTTTGAATCAGGAAACTGCCATAAGCCATTTTTATATTCTTCGTCGCATTCTTCACTTAAAACAAAGCAAACGGCAATTTTTTCGTCTTGTTTTCCGATGTACATAAGATTTTTAGAAATATCTTCAGAAAGAATCTGTTTGTCTGGATATATATTATCCCATTGGTGAATATTATCATTTTCCATTGCTATAATAGCATTTGAATAAACAGAAAATACATTTTCCAAATCATCAATGGTTGCTTTACAATATTTCAATTTTGAACTCCTTAAAAGAGGCGCTTCCGCCAATAGTTTTTGTAGAATAACAGAAAAGCGCGAATCTTACACCAACAAACTGATCTAGTGTATATCGCAGCTTTATAGGCGAACCAAAATCTTCAAACCTGTTTGAAGATTCATCATAATAACTGAACAAAACATTTTCCTTATTATGCTCGAGGCAAAAAGTTGCTTTTAATCTGATTTGTTTAGAATCGATTTGCTTTTCTGCAATTATGTTTGGTTCGTCATCATCATAAACTCCCATACTCCATTGAGAATACGGAATTTTGTGTTCTGCGGCGATTAAATAAAAAATGCCTTGTTTTTTTGTGATTCCAATAAATCCGTATTCACCTTCGAGTGCGCAAAGGCCTGTAATGTCACCGTTGTTTAGCTTTGAAGGATTAACTGTTACGCTGCCGGCGCAGTTTTCTGTAAATGTTCGCTGGGTTAATGTATTTGCTGCTTGAACAGGATTTTTGCAAAGTTTTTGAGTTTTTACGCTAAAAAGGGTAGGTTCAAGTTTTACGAGTTTTTTATTTGGAATGTGATTCCATTGCCAAGCGGGATTTGTAAAATAATTGCTGTAAAGCGGTTTATATTGATAATCAGGGCGATTATCTTCAACTGTGATTTTTAATGGAGCGGTTCCGTTTGTTCCAAAAACTGGAAAGTCGTTTTCAAACTTTACTGGAACTAAAACGGGAATTCTTCCCAATGCTCCATGATCTTGAAATAGTATTCCAAACCATTCGCCGTTATTTGATTGAACAATTCCGCCTTGCGCAACTCCGCTGTTCCAGCCTGCTAAATCAGAACAAAGAACATCTTTGCCGATGTACGGTCCTTCGATTTTGTCTGCAACAAAACAGGCTTGTGTTCGCATTTGGCCTTTTGGCATATGAATCAAAAAAATATAATATTTGTTGTTGATTTTATAAAAATGACTTCCTTCGTAGCCAAGAATTATTTTTTCCGGATTATCACAAATTATCACTTTATTTATGCCGTTTTTTTTAGGAGCAGATAAATCAGATTCTAATTCTGTGAGCGTGATATTTGTGTTTCCGCTCACGCAGTAAACGCGGTCGTCATCATCAAAAAGAATCGACATATCGTGAAAAAAGCCGCTTATATTTGTTTTGTGCCACGTTCCTTCAATTTTATCAGCTGAATACAAATACGTTTTGTGAGTGTCATTTGCAACAAAACTAACATAAAATTTTTTGTTATGATAACGAAGACTTGCAGCCCACATTCCGCGACCATAAATGCCTTTATTGTCTTTTAGGGTTTGGCCGGAAGTTTGTTCAAGTTCATCAAAAACATAAGCGGCGTGTTCCCAGTTCACAAGATTATATGAACGTAAAATTTCGCAGCCTGGCATAAAATGCATTGTTGTGCTTACCATATAATAAGTATCGCCAACGCGAATTACATCTGGGTCGGGAAAGTCTGCTGGAATTATATACGCTGACGAGGTTTTCATAAAACTTCCTTTTTTGGCTAACTTCCGTTAGTTAGTCAATTTTTAGACAGATTTCTTTTAGCTGAGGAATATTATCTGCAATGAAGTTGGCACCGGCGGTTTCTAGTTCCTGCCGGCTTCCGTAGCCAAAAAGAACTCCGCAAGATTTTAGGCCGACTTTTTTTGCTCCAAGAATATCGTGCTTGCGGTCTCCAATCATCAGGATTTTTGATTTGTCTGCAATGTGATTTCGTTCGATTGCGTAAGAAATTACTTCGTCTTTTTTGCTTCGGGTTTCGTCGATATTGCTTCCGCAAACATTTTCAAAATATTTTGAAAGTCCAAAATGTTCTATAATTTTTACAGAATATTCTTCTGGTTTTGAAGTTGCAACAACAAGTGTTTTTCCAGCGGCTTTTAGATTTTCCAAAAGTTCGGGAATTCCTTTGTAAACTGAATTTTCGAGCAAGCCTGTTTTTGCAAAATATTCGCGATATTTTTTTACACCCTCTTGAGCTTTAGCTTCATCAAAATCAAATTGAGTTTTAAATGTATCAATAAGTGGTGGGCCTATGAACGAACAGAGTTTTTCATAAGAAGGAATTTCAATGCCAAAACTTTTTAAAGCATATTTAAATGAATTTGTAATGCCGAGCGCAGGATCGGTTAGCGTTCCGTCTAAATCAAAAAAAAGATAATCAAACATAATCAAGTATAGAAATTGTGTATTTTTGGGTCAACCGATTTTTTGAATTATTATTATATCAAATTTTTTTTGTAACTATTTGGGCATAGTGTTTTTTTAAATTTTACATACAAACTTAGCTTTTCAAAAAGAAAAGTTTCAAATTATTTAAAAAAGTAAAAATTAAATATTATGGAGATTTTTATGATTTTACAAAAACTATGTTCAAAAGCACCAGTTTCAGCAATTATGATTTTGGGCGCAACCTTGTTAGCAGGCTGTAGTAATACTTATAATTCTGCAGACACGAATTATGAACGGCCGGCTAATGAAATTAGTATCAATGACAATCAAAACATTGACAATGAAAAAACTAGCAATGAAAAAACTAGCAATGAAAAAGCCAACAAAGAAAATGCTGGTAATGAAAATGCTACCGAAAAAAATACTAACGACGAAAATGCAGAGAATTCAGCTAATGCAAATAATGAAAATGATGCAAATGTCGTTAGCCAGGAAACTGCCATTGAAAAGAAACTTCCAGTATTAATAGACCATGAATATCAGTTTACATTAAACGGAATGAGTGAGCTTTCTGGAATTTGTCTTTCTGAAGATGGCGAAGTAATTTGGGGCGCAGATGATGATGGTACCCTTTATGAAATTCAGTTGGCCAATATGATTTCTAAAACTAATGATTCAAAATATGAAATAGCAGTCAACAATAAAACAAAGGTTTATTCAATTTCTGCAGATGACAATTTATATACTGCAAAAATCGTTCCAAAGAAAAACAGACATGGAACCCCAAATGGTCTTGGAATGGAAGGAATGGCAATGGATTCCGAAGGAAATCTTTACGTTGGACTTGAGCAGGAAAATAAGGCAATTTTGAAAATCAAAAAAAATGATTCTGGCTATGTATTTGAAGATGGCGAATCTGACAGCCCGGAAAAAATGATTAGCTTTAGTTCAAATAAATATGGAAATAATGGAATTGAAGGAATTACCTGGTTTAGAAGAAATAACGAACAGGGCTTTTATCTTGGAACACAAAAAAATGTTTTGCTGTTTCAATATGATATGAATGGAAATAAACTTAGAGACGAAAAATCTCTTCTTACTGCAGATGGTTGGGAAAACGAAACTTTCATAAATGACAGCGATTTAATTATTAGTGAAATTGCTGGCCTTGATTATGATGAAGAAAATGACTGGCTTTGGGTAATTGATTCTGAAACTTTTAAGATTTATCTTTTCAACGGCGATGGATCTAAACTTCTTACTTTTTATGACATCAGCGATATGATTGAAAATCCAAAGAAAAAAACTCAAAACAATCCAGAAGGGCTTTGTATTGATAAAAAACGCGGATGCATTTGGGTTTGCGAAGATAAAGATAATTCAGTTTTGCACAGATACAATTTTGAAAATCTTTAATTCCAAAATAATTTGAATTAGATTTTGATTTGAAAAAGAAGGTCGCCAGCTGCGTGCAGGCGACCTTTTTTTTGCGATTATCGTTTTGCCTTAAGCCTTGTATTCAAAAAAAACTATATAAAACTTGTTGCCAAAAATCTTAAGAGAATATATATTATTGAAACTGATTTTTCTACGAAAACGTTATATTTTCAATTGTTTGCTTCTTTATAGAAAATTCAGTAAATAAAGTAAACAGATTCAAGCCGAAACGAATCTACTGCATTGTTTGACAACCCGGACTTTTTGAATTTGAAAATCAAAGAGAGAATATCAAAAAAAGTTACCTGCAAGTTTGCGGGAAAGGCAATGTATGAGGTTTAAGTTTTTAATTCTGCTGGTATTATTGTCTCTAATATCATGCAAAACAAAAGTTGTTGAATCGGAGCAGACAGAATCATCGGAGAAAACTGAAGCGCCTGAGTTTATCGGAAAGCAAATTGAACAGTTCGCTTTTCCTCTTCCTAATGAATACAGACAAAACATTAGTTCGCTGCAAGGGCTTAGAGCCGGAAACGGAATCTATTCAACTAATTATCACAATGCAGTTGATTTTGCAGTTCCTGTTAGAACAAAAGTTTTTGCAGCAAAAAGTGGCGTAGTTGCAAACTGTTATCCAAGTTACGATAATGGTTCAATTTGGAAAGGTCACCCGGTTTATGGCGGAATGATTGAATTGCGGCACAATGACGGAACGCGCTCTTTGTATGCGCATTTGATTCGCACAGATGTTCGCGAAGGCGAGTGGGTGGAAAAAGGCCAGATTATTGGTGCAACTGGCGGAAAAAAAGATTTGCGCGGAAGCGGAGTTTCTACTGGTCCACATTTGCATTTTGCGATTTATGTTGATGTGCTGGATATGCTTGATTAAAATTTAAGCCGATGGTTTTAGGCCACCGGCTTTTTTTATGATTTTTTGATTATAAGTATGAAGCAGCGCGCGCAAAGGATTGTAGCCGCGCCGCAGGCGTTCCGAAACGAAGTGAAGGAATGGAGCGCGGTTAGCGCGGAACGGCGGAAAGCCTGGTTTTTGCGCCAGCAAAAATGCGCCAAAAAAAATCGAAAAATTACAATTTATAGCTTTCCAAAAAACTTTTTGACAATTTATTGCTAACGGTTTGTCTTGTAAGTAAAGTTTCTTTTGCGCAGGCAAGTCCGTAATGAATGCAGCGCTTTACGGGTTCATTGTCCAAAAATCCCATTAAAAAGCCAGAAGCAAATGCGTCGCCGGCGCCAATTGTGTCTACAATTTGTGATGTATTGTACGGCGGTTCATTCCAGGTTTCTTTGCCAATTCTAAACATAACGCCTTGCTCTCCAAAAGTGATTATAAAATTTTTGTAACCAAGTGCTTGAAACTTACGAGCGGTAGTTAAATCTGGAAGCACTTCTGATTCGCCCAAAATTGCAGCGGCTTCGTATTGGTTGCAACCGAATAAATCAATTAAAGGTGCGTACTGCATTGTTTTTTTTGCAATGTCTGGAGCGGTTGCATTTTGAAAAACAAAAATTTCTGGGTGCGATTTTTTGTAAGCATAAAAGCCGGCCAAAGTTTCTTCTGAAAGATTGGAATCCATAACAATTGCTGAAATCTGATTTTCTTCAATTACTTTTTCAACTTGTTTTGTGAAAGAAATTTCTTTTAACACTTGAGTTGAATAAACACAAGTTGCGCTTTTTCCACGACTTGCCATTACAGAAAAAAGCGCTGTTTTTCGTTCCGGGCTTTCTGCGAGCAAAGTTGTATTTACGCCTTCGGCTTCAAGTCCGTTTCGTAAATATTCACCAAAAATGTCTTTTCCGACAACCGAATGGATAAAAGTGTTCATACCAAGATGCTTAAGATTAATTGCCATTCCACGACCAACTCCGCCAGGAACCAATTCAATAGAACCTTCGCGATATGCTTCGGTATCATCTACTTCGGCAGAGTAGGCTTTAATATCAACTGATACATTGCCAACACATAAAATGTTTTTCATCTATAGAACCTCATTTATACAGCGGTCTATAATATAAAAGATACAAAAAGAATACAATAAATCAAACTAAGAAAAATTCAGCAGCAAAAACAACCGCGCAGCAGGCACAGGCAACAGGAAAAAGGCCTGCGCCAAAGTATGAAAGTGCAATTCCAACAACAAGCGCAATAATTCCTGCAATTGGAGATTGTGTTGCTTCAACAATAGCCGGAAATGTCATTACCGCAAGCGTAATATATGGAACATAATATAAAAATGATTTTATAAAGCGATTTTTGATTGGCTTACGAATTAGTGTAAGCGGTAGCACGCGGATTAAATAAGAAACAATAAACGCTGTAAAAATAGAAAGATAAATGTAAGCTGTCATTTTGATTTTTCCTCAGACAAACTATTGTTAGTTAGTGATTCTTCAACTTCTGGAATTGGTTTGATTAATGCAACAGCAGATGAAATTACGATTGTAAGTATAATTGTGCGTGTTCCGCCAGAAAGGTTTTTTATGTAAGGCAAAACAGAACAAGCGTAACTTGCTGCAAAGCTGATTAAAACAGAAATCATAATAACAAGATTCTTTTTTGCCGGCGGAACAATTATTGCAAGGAACATTCCATAAAGAGCAACAGAAAGCGCGCTTACCACGCGGATTGGCAAAAAGTTTCCGGCAAGTATTCCAAGTGAAGTTCCAATGCACCAAAGTGGAATAGCAGTAAAAAAAGCGCCGTAACTGTAAACCGGATTTATTTTTCCTGGTCGTGCAATTGTGATTCCAAAAAGCTCGTCGGTTACGCCAAAGCCTAAAAGTAAGCGGTGAATAAAAGGTGTTTTAGAATCAAACCGCTGGGTTAGGGCGCAGCTCATAAGCAAGTAACGGGCGTTTACAATCAATGTAATTAAGGCAATTTCAAAAAAAGAGGCAGCCTGTTGAATAGAAGTAAAAAGTGCATATTCTCCAGCGGAAGCTACGCATAATAAACTTGCAATAAAGCCTTGAAAAGGTGTGAGGCTGGCATTTCGTGCAACAATTCCCAAAGAAAAAGAAACTGCAAAGTAGCCAAGACCAATAGGAAGCCCGTCGCGCATTCCTTCTAAAAATACTTTGTTTTTCATAATCACCAGTTAAAAAAATAATGGGCTGCCTTTACAGCAGCCCGTTCATTTTAGCGATTTTTTAAGCGTTTGCCAAACCCTTAAGTTCGGAAAGCATTTTTGGCAGTTCGGTTTGCATATTTTCGTTTGTGAACTGGCAGGTTCCAACTTTTTCGTGGCCGCCGCCGCCATATTTTAGCATAAGGCTTCCAACGTTTACTTTGCTGGTTTTGTTTAAAATGCTGTAGCCAACAGCTGCAGAACAACCTTGTCCGCCTCGTCCGCTTACAATCCATGCAGAAATATTTTGCTGCGGATACATACTATAAATCATAAAACGGTTGCCGGTGTAAATTGGATCAACGCCGCGCAAATCAGAAATAATAAGATTGCCGTCTATAACTGTGTGCGCTTTTACCATTTCTTTGAATTTTTCGGTTTGTTCGTTGTAAACTTCAATTCGTTCTTTTACATCTGGCATAGAAAGAATTTCTTCTGTTGATTTATCGCGGCAGGCAACCATAAGTTTTTCCATAAGCTGATAATTTGATACAGTAAATTGGCGCCAGCGGCCAAGACCTGTGCGAGGATCCATTAAAAAGCCAACAAGAATCCAGCCTTTAGGATTTTGTATTTCATCAATTGTTAGATTTCCTGAATCAACTTTATCAACAGCAACCATTAAATCATCAAAATTAGGAAATTTTTGTTTACCGCCATAATATTCGTAAATAATTCGTGCACATGAAGGAGTAATGCGGCTTTCACCTTTGTATTTGCCTTTAAGCTGATTTCGCTCAAATTCGCTAGAATGATGATCGAACCAAAGCCCGCAGCCTTCTACAAAAGGAACATTTGCAAGACAGTCATTGCTATCAATAGGAACAAGTCCGTCTTGTAAATCTTTTGGATGTGCAAACTGCCAGTGATCAATTATACCAGCTTCGAGCAAAAGGGCTCCGCAAGCAAGTCCATCAAAATCAGAACGTGTAACAAGTCTCATACCCATTATTTTATCCCTCTGAATTAATTTTGCACTTTTATTTTAACTCAGCTTATTAAAAAAAGATATTTTTAAATTTACTTTTCTATTATTCAACCTTGTGTTATAGTAGGGAAAAAGATTTTGATTTTATTTTTGCCCTTGTGGGTTTATAGGATTTTTTATGAAATACGAAATGCAGGAAATGCCAAAAGCGGGAGATACAGTTGTAGTTGGAATGTCTGGAGGAGTTGATTCAACCCTTACCGCGCTTTTGCTTTTACAAAGAGGTTGCAAAGTAATTGGTGCTACAATGTCGCTTTGGGACGGAAGTTTGCCTGAAATTCATACAGGAACAAAAACTCGCGAAGCTTGCTTTGGGCCAGGCGAAGAAGAAAATATAGAAGAATGCAAGCGATTTTGTGAAACACACGGAATTGAATATTATGTTATTGATGTAAAAGAAACTTACAAAAAAGAAATACTTGAATATTTTAAGAGCGAATATAGAAGCGGCCGAACACCAAATCCGTGTATTCGTTGTAATATGATGATAAAATTTGGCGCGCTCTTAAAAGGCATTGAAAATCTTGGAATTAAGTATGATTATTTTTGTACCGGCCATTATGCAAAAATCGTGCGCCCAGTTGAAGGACTTTTTGGAACAGATAAGCGTCCTTGTATGATTGCAGGTGCCGAAGATGTTTCAAAAGATCAGACATACTTTTTGTATCGCGTTTCTTCGGAAACACTAGAAAAGGTTAGATTTCCTCTTGCAGTTATGAAAAAAGCTGATGTTTTTGCACTTGCAAAAGAGGCCGGCCTTGAAGCTGCAAATCGTGAAGAAAGCCAGGATTTTATTGGCGAAGAATATTTTGATATTTTGTTTGCAGATAAGCCTTCGGTTCCGGGCGATATAATTGATTTGGACGGCCATGTGCTTGGCCGCCATCGCGGAATTGAGCATTACACAGTTGGACAGAGGCGCGGACTTGGTGTTGCTGTAAATTACCCGGTTTATGTTCATTCAATTGATGCAAAAAATAATGTGGTTGTGCTTGCTCCAAACGAAGCATTAAATTCAAATGCTCTTATAGCTGATGATTTTGTTTGGCCGGCAGGTGTTGAGCCAACAGAAGATTTTGAAGCAATGGTAAAAATAAGATTGGCGAGCAAGCCCGTTGCGGCTCATATCCAAAAATACGTTTGCGATGAAGAAGAAGCTGCAAAGTATCGCGGCCAGGCTTGGAAGATTACTTTTGCCGAGCCGCAACGGGCGGTTGCTCCAGGCCAGTCGGCAGTTCTTTATAAGGACGGCGTAATTGTAGGCGGTGGAGTGATTTATAAGACCACAAATAATTAAATGTGTTATGCGGTGGTTTTGCTCCATTCGACAAGCTCAGGAGCTGCAACCACCGTATCTACAATTTAAGTAATTTTTCGGCATTCTTGTGCAGAATCATTTCGCGCTCTTCATCAGTTAAATCTAAGCGATTAAAGCGTTCAAGTTCTTCCTGGTGATCCCACATTGGAAAATCTGAGCCGAAGAGGAACTTTTCTACACCGTGTTTTTTAATCATTTCGTTTACTTTTTCTACAGGAAGCCATTCTAGCGTACTCGAAGTATCAAAATAAATATCTTGGCCAACAAGGTACTTCATAGATTCTTCCCATTCTGTGTAGCCGCCAAAATGTGCTGCAATCAAAGTGAGTTTTGGGTGCTTTTTGTGTAGATTTAAAATGCGCGCCGGGCCAGAAAAATCATAGCGATAATCGCCGGCATGTATAATCAAAGGCAGTTCCAAGTCCGTCATCAAATCATAAACCGAATCCATTCGGCCGGCGTCAATCTGAAATTTCTGAAAATCCGAATGAAGCTTAATTCCCCGCAGCCCCGCTTGTTTTATGCGGCGAAGCTCCGCCTCATAATTATCATAATCAGGGTGCATAGTTCCAAAGCCAATAAATTCCGAATGTTCCTGGCATTGTTCAATAGTAAAATTATTTGAAGGTTCAACTTGCATTGGTTTTGTTGCAACCGGCAAAATTAAATATTTTGAAACGCCGATTTTTGAGCCGCTTTCAATTAGTTCTTCCGGGCTTCCGTGATACTTCATTGGATAGTTATAAAAATCTCCAACACTTTTACTGGCTTTTTCAGCAATTTTTGAAGGATAAATGTGGCAATGGAAATCAATTATCATAATGCCAAAAGAATACAGTTTTTATTCTGTTAAGTAAATCTGAAATTCCGGATATTCTTCTATAAAAGCATTTGCAGCAATTAGATAATTTTCCCAAGTTGAATAAAAAAGCGGAATAATTCCCGGAATCATAACCAAATCGCTGACATTTATATAATCATATTTGATATTATTTTCATCAAAAAAAGCTGTGATTTTATTCACATTGTTATATAAAACATAAGCAACAAAAGTTGAGCAAACAAAATCATTTTCGTTTCGCCATTCGTCGCCTTGAATTTTTTTATTTTGTGCACGTTTTGGATAAACAACTGAGCCAAATGCCTTTTTTTCTTTTGCGGTAAAGAATTTGCGTTTTATGCAAAACATTGCAATTTTAAAATTCAAATATGATTTATATTTTATATCTGTGCTGTCGGCATAATTTTCTACAAATTTCTTCGCATTTTCGTATTCTTCCGGCGAAACTTTGATTGCGTAAGTTATTTGCTCTGATCTTGCCGGATCGCAGTTTTTCATATATTTGTTATCTTGCGGATAAAGGCAGGCTTCTTGGGCAAGCTGATATTTTCCGCCAAACGTTAATCCATAAAAATTATCATCGAGTGAAAAATTAATTGAAGCGTGGCTCAGTTCGGGAGTTTTATCAACTTGAGTTGCGTTTAAGCCGCCTTTTAGAATATTTGCAACGTAAAACGGATTTTTATAAGAAGGATTGTAAAGTCTGATAAAAATGTATTTTGATTCTTCTTGGTTTGGCGATAAATCGAGTTCGCGCGTAATTACATATTTATCTTCTTGCGGAATTGTTTGCCGCTCAAGTGTAGAAGTGGTTTTACATGAAAAAAGAGAAAATAAAATTGTTATTTTTAATAAAATTGCAAAAAAGTATTTCTTGATTTGTTTAAACATTAATTTCGAGAGTTTTTCCAGTTGGTTGATATTGATAATATCGAACACCAGCCGCATTCATTAAGCGTTTTGAAGCTTCTACAGAAGGTGTTCCGTCGTATTTGTTCTCTCCGAAAATAACTGTTTTAATTCCTGATTGTATAATTGCTTTTGCACATTCGTTGCACGGAAAAAGTGTAACGTAGATTTTGCAGTTTTCAAGCGAGCCGCCTCTGTAATTCAAAATTGCGTTTAGCTCGCTGTGGGTAACGTAAGCGTATTTTGTTTCTAAAGAATTACCTTCGCGCGCCCAAGGAAATTCATCATCAGAACAGCCGCGTGGTAACCCGTTGTAGCCCATTGAAAGAATCTTATTATCCTGATCTACAATGCAGGCTCCAACTTGTGAATTTGGGTCTTTGGAACGTAAACTCGCAAGTTTTGCAACTCCCATAAAATATTCGTCCCAAGAAATGTAATCTGTGCGCTTTTGAATAATTTTACCCATTGATTTACCCTCAAGTCCTTTGTTACATTATGTCAAAAATTTAAAAAACAAACAATAAAAATCATAAGATAAGAAAAGAATCATAAACTGCAAATAAAACAAAATGATAATTTGACAAATGCCAAAAGTTTCTATAATCTTAAATTTAAATAGTAATTCATTTAATAAATGAGGTTTGGAGGAGATTAAATGGAAGTAAAGTTTTATTATTGCAAGTTTTGTGGAAAAATTATTGTTCTTGTAAAAGATTCTGGTGTTCCAACTGTTTGCTGCGGCGAAAAAATGGAAGAATTGATTCCTGGAAAAACTGATGCAGCTTTGGAAAAGCACGTTCCGGTTTTAAATATCGAAGGAAATAAAGTAACTGTAAGCGTTGGTTCTGTAGCGCACCCAATGTTGCCTGAGCATTTTATTGAATGGATTGTTCTTGTAACTGATAAAGGCATTCAAAAGAAAAGTCTAAATCCTGGTGAAGAGCCAAAAGCCGAATTTGCGCTGCTTGAAGGCGAAAAGGTTTTGGGCGCTTACGAATATTGTAATCTTCATAAACTTTGGAAATGCTAATCAAATAAAATTAAACGCAATTTTTGATTATTTGATTATATAGAAAATAGAAAAGGAATGTCCAAAAATATTCAGACAAGCTTAATAATTGTATGCTCTGAACTTAATGGACATTCCTTTTTTTTGCACTTTTTATTTTTGATTTTTAGAAAGGAATTTTTTGAAAAAAGTGCATTCTTCTTTTGTACAAAGGTCGGCGTCCTGCAAATAAGGGTCTAAATGGAACACATGCTGCAGCGGATTTTCTGGTGTTCCGTAACAATGAAATTCGTAATTTGCGCCGGCTTTTTCCATTGCGTCAATTAAATATTGATTTTGAGGAAAATAAAAATCGCCTTTGCAAGTCATTATAAAAGCGGGCGGAAAATCTTTTGTGATGTGCAAAGTTGCATCTACAAGATTAAGTTCTTCGGCCGTTCCGTGTTGTGGAAGATAGCCTTTTATTAAAATATTGTATTTTCGCCCGTCGATTGGAGCTTTAAATTTATACTTTCCGCAATTTAAGGCAACTGCACGAAGCGTTAGTTTTTTTGGTTTAATAAACGGAAAGTTTTTTGCGTAATTTTGATTAGAAAGCGCCGCAGAATAAAGCGAAAGAAGATGACTTCCAGCAGAATCGCCAACGGCAAAAACGTTTAAAGTGTCTAAGCCAAATTGTTCTGCATGATTACAAATCCATTGAAAAACCTTTTCTGTATCTTCCAGCGAAGACGGAAAAATACTTTCTGGAGCAAGCCGATAGGAAAAATTAACAACGGCAAAACCTTTTTGGGCAAGCCGCATACAATAAAATTGATAAGCGTTTTTATCGCCATAAACCCAGCCGCCGCCGTGAACACTTACAATTACTGGCAATTTTTGCGAGGTTGGAACAAATTTTGGGCGATAAACGTCAAGGAGTTGCCAATCAGGCCATTGTGTATCATTTCCATAAGTAATATCATCAAAGCGAATAATATCTTTTGGTGTTGTTTGCTCTGAATCTCGTTTTACGTCCATTGAATGAAAGGTTTTACGAACAACATTTGCAACAATTTGATTAATAAAATGACCCAATTTCGACTCCCTTAAAAGCTTATTTATTTCCTAAAGTAAAAATTGCAGGATTGTTGTAATCTTCGCGGAAATAATATGTAATTTTATTATCAGTTGGCTCATAAATGATACTCCAAACTGTTTTGAGAGTATCATCTTTATCATACTGACTATATCTTGTTTCGTTGAGAACAGCACGAACTTGTTCGTGAGTCATGTTCCATTGTGCTGCTTCACCAGCGTTTTGTGCAATTTCATAACGCTCTGCGGTATGAGTTTCGTCGTTTTGTACAGGTTTATTTGCAAAATTTCCAATGTAATGGTTTGTAACAACTTTTGTTTTAGTAGATATCATTTTGTTATTGATGTACTCAACAACAACAGCATTTCCTGATGCATCGGCCATTGCAAAATGGTAAGCAGTATTAAAAACTGAATGCATATTAATGTTTTTTTTCAGTAACTCCAAAGCTGTATCAACAGAATCGGCATGATCAAGAAGGTAGCGAACGGCAACAGAAGTTATAGCAGCATGTGCATTATCTTTAGTTTGAGCGGTTGGTTCTTCATCGCCAGCTTCAAGAATTGAAATATAGAAGCCTTGAGAATTCATACCATCCATTGGAGCAAAAATTGAACCAATGGCAACTGCGTTGTTTGCGTTTGCCAAATCAGAATTATCATAAATTGGAGCCCAATTTTCAAAATCGGCTAAGAAAATTGGAAAACAGGTTGAGATGGATTCGTATCCGTCAGTTGGGTATGTATGTACGATTAAAATTGAATCCTTTGGTGTAGTATAATCAAAATTGCGACCGAAAATTTGTCCGCCTTGTGGGTCGTTGCGTGCTGAAACAATTGAAGTACAAGCGGCTTTCATTTCCTGAGTGGTAAATTCAACGCCGTTTGCTTTTGCAGTAATCCAAGCTGGTATATTTTTTGATAAATAATCCTTTAATTCATCTAAGGTTGTTATGTTTTTGTTCATTACAGCGTTTAAGTTATAATCACCATTATAGTCGAAAGAATAAACGCCTTTAAAATTGTCTAAAGCTGTTAGCGAATAAAATGGAGATTCGGTTGGAAATTCATCATTTAGTGAAGAATTTTTTGTTTTGTTTCTTACTGTTGTATGATTTGCTGTGCCGTTAGAACAAGAGGCGAGGGCAAAGAATAACGAAATAGTAGCAAGAGTTGCTGAAATTTTTTTAAATTTTTTCATAAATTTTTTTCCTTTATTGTTTTTAAACTATAACAGACGATTGTGCGATTTGGTAACTATTTTATTTGATTTTTTTGAAATTGGGGAAAAACATTTCAAAAAAACGCTATCTGGCAGACGCATATTAATTACAGGATTTTTTAAAACTACTAGAATATTATTGAAAACTCTGATATTATTTACTCTCAGTATGAAAACTGAGCAAATGAAAGACATAACGATTCTCAAAAATGTTTTGTGTGGTTTTCATTTTTATTTGTGATTTCTAAGGCGGAATTCTTTTGAATTCCGCTTTTTTTTTGTTTATGGAGGAAAAAATGAAAAAGAGTGTTCTTGTTTTATTGATATCCTTATTGATTGTAACAAAAAGTTTTGCAAAGGATTTGACGTTTACAAAAAACGTATCAATGAGAGAAATTGATAAAATAGAATTTGTAAATTGTACACGTCATTCTGACTTAAAAGGCTATGCTACAACTTCAAATGATAAAGCAGTTGGTTTTTATTTAAAACAAACTGGGGATAAAGATACTGTATCTGTAGGAGATTGGAGAAATATAAATTCTGCACTAACAATAGTTCTATTCGATATTGATTTTGAAGTTGAATTGAAAGTTCATTCTGACGGCGATGACCTTTATATTGCCATTGTAGAAGTTGTTAAAGAGTAATTTTATATTCAGATAAACAAAAGGGGCGTTGCGGGGGTGTCCCCCGCAGAGAGGGTAGCGGAAGACCGCGAAGCGGGCTGAAGCGAGGGGGAGACTTCCCCCTCTTTTATGAAATTGTTTTTTATAGGAGTTATATAGATTATGAAACGAGAAGACATCAACAAAGTTTTGATTATTGGTTCGGGACCGATTGTTATTGGTCAGGCTTGTGAGTTTGACTATTCGGGAACTCAGGCTTGTAAGGCTTTGCGCGAACAG
>JAEEGL013654991.1_pt1 | contig 17323 bp, 14 predicted proteins | sample 9134231 | NCBI WGS metagenome assembly JAEEGL01 (sample SAMN16246548, study PRJNA631951) | gut metagenome | biome: gut microbiome; feature: rumen; material: fiber-attached | host: Bos | place: Iran: Karaj | collected 2018-10
ATCCGCGAGAAGGGTACCAATGGCGAGCGCGAGATGGCCTACTGCCTGTATCTGGCCGGTTTCGACGTGAAGGACGTGATGATGACTGACCTCATCAGTGGCCGTGAGACGCTGGAGGACATCAACATGATTGTGTTCTGCGGTGGTTTCTCCAACAGCGACGTCTTAGGCTCGGCCAAGGGCTGGGCCGGTGCCTTCCTCTTCAATCCCAAGGCCAAGGAGGCACTCGACAAGTTCTATGCCCGCAAGGACACGCTGTCGCTTGGCATCTGTAATGGCTGTCAGCTGATGGTGGAACTGGGACTTTGCGAGACTTCGTCTCTCAATGAGAAAGGAGAAATGAGAAATGAGAAATGCCGTCCGCGCATGCTGCATAATGACTCACACAAGTTCGAGAGTGAGTTTATCAGCCTCAGCATTCCGCAGAACAACAGCGTCATGTTCGGTTCGCTGAGTGGCAACAAGCTCGGTCTCTGGGTGGCCCACGGCGAGGGCAAGTTCTCGCTGCCCGAAGCAGAAAGCACGTACAACGTCATTGCCAAGTACAACTACCACGGCTATCCTGCCAACCCCAACGGCAGCGACTACGACGTAGCCGGTATCTGTTCTGCTGACGGCCGCCACCTCTGCATGATGCCCCACCTGGAGCGTGCCGTATTCCCGTGGCAGTGTGCCTGGTATCCCGAGCGTCGTCGCATGGACGAGGTGACGCCGTGGATTGAGGCATTCGTCAATGCAAGGAAATGGGTGGAGTCAATGCTTAATGCTTAATGCTTAATGCTTAATGGGTGCTGCGCCTGTTAAGCATTATGCACAGATGATGTTGGCGCAGCAATTATGCATGAAGCATGATGCATTTTGAACTGACAAAGACCTTCTTCAAGATTGGCATGTTTACCCTTGGTGGTGGATATGCCATGATACCGCTGATAGAAGAGGAGGTGGTAAACCGGCACCGATGGGTCGACAAGGACGAGTTGCTCGACCTGATAGCCATCGCACAGAGCTGTCCGGGCGTGTTTGCCATCAACCTCGCTATCTTCATCGGCTATAAATTAAATAAGGTACGCGGGGCTATAGCGACGTCGGTAGGCACTGCCCTACCCTCGTTCCTTATCATCCTGGCCATCGCCATGTTCTTCCAGCAGTTCAAGGACAACCCCGTCGTGGCCGCCATGTTCCGTGGCATCCGTCCCGCCGTGGTGGCCCTGATAGCCGTGCCGACGTTCAACTTAGGCAAGCGGGCGCAGCTGAACCGGTTCACCATCTGGATACCCGTTGTCTCAGCTCTCCTTATCTGGCTGTTAGGCGTATCGCCCATCTGGATTATCATCGTGGCAGGCATCGGCGGTTTCCTCTACGGCATGTATATTAAACCGACAGCATAATTCATGTAAACAGTGTAATTTGTGGTCGTATAAATAAAAAATATGTTGTTTGTAAAGTTGTTCATCACCTTCTTCAAGATTGGCCTGTTCGGTTTCGGTGGCGGCTACGGCATGCTGTCGCTCATTCAGCACGAGACGGTCGAGCAGCACCACTGGCTGTCGTCCTCGGAGTTTACCGACATCGTGGCCGTCTCGCAGATGACACCTGGCCCCATTGGCATCAACTCGGCTACATATTGTGGCTATACTGCTGTCGCCAATGCCGGCTACTCCATGCCGATGGCCGTCCTTGGCTCTGCCACGTCGACCTTCGCACTGGTGCTGCCGTCGCTCATCCTGATGGTGATTATCAGCCGTATGTTCATGCGCTATATGCACACCCGCAGCGTCGAGTCGGTGTTCCGTGGCCTGCGCCCTGCCGTGGTGGGACTGCTGGCTGCCGCCACCCTGCTGCTCTGCACCGCCGACAACTTCAGCACACCGACTGAGAACCCCTGGCAGTTCTTCGTCAGCTGTTTCCTCTTCGCTGCCGCCGCCTACGGCACTGGCTACCTGAAAATCAATCCCATCCGCATGATACTCTACTGCGCCGTAGCCGGACTGGTGCTGCTATACTGATAACAAATAGAACAAGGTAGCATTAGACGGCACTGCTTCAAAATGGTCAATAAAAAAGTGCTCCCGATGGGGAGCACCTTTTTTATTATCTCTAATAATTTGATTAGAAGCAGTAAGCAGCACCGATGCTGAGAACTGGACGATCGAAGGTCTTAACATACTGGTACTTAGCCTCGAAGTTGATCTTAAAGCTCTCAGTGAGGTAGTACTCGATACCAGCACCTGCGTTGAAACCAATCTTTGTCTCAGAAGTCTTACCACCTGCGCCTTTGTAAGCAGCCTCTGCCTGCTCCTTAATCTGAGGCCAGTAAGCATCAAATTCAGCAGCAGAACCACCACCAGCAAGCCATGCAGTCTTAGCATCCTGATAAGCGCTACCAACAGCACCACCCAAATCAAGCTTTGCACCAAGCAGGGTAACACCTACGATAGGATAAAGCTTCACGCTCTCGCCCAGGGGAATCAGGTAGTGGAAGTTCAGGTTGGCATCCCAGAAAGTAATATTATCCTTCTTCAGGAAATAGTTACCAGAAGCCTCAGCGCGGAAATTCTCAATGAACTCATACTGGAACTTGGCACCAAAACCAAAATTCTTGTAATCCTTGTGCATACCGTAGTTCACGTTGATACCTACTGCCATCTTGTTGTCCTGAGCGCTAACGGTCAGAGTAGCCAATGCCATAACGGCAATCATAAAAAACTTTTTCATAATACTTGTTGTTTTTTAGTGAATAATGTTAATAAATAATTAAATTTTCTTGCTTTATACATACACCGCCTTGCAGCGGAAATACGTCTTTGTCACTTTGACGCTGCAAATGTAATGCATTTTTTTTAATTATGCAAATAATTTTATAAAAAAATAACATTGCAGGGTTAATTTTTGTCTAAAATCAAGCATTTTGCTCTTTTGGAAGGCATAAACAGTAGTTTGAATTGCTTTTTAAGACCAAAACAACAACAAATTCTTCACTCCTCCAGTAGGGTAGGACTTGCGTCGTCGAAAAGCTAAAGAAACCTGCTCGAATTAACAAAGAGCCAGCGGAAAAGCACTTATCTAGTCCAAAAAGGGCAGCGCAAACAACAAGTATTATGAAAAAAATGATGTTTATCGCTGCTATGATGATTGCAGCAATTAGTGCAAACGCACAGAATGAAGTTGGTTTCAACGTACGTCACAAGGTTTCTTATGATGGTGAGACGGCTAACATTGACGGTATCAAGTCTTTCAACTTCTCTATTCCTATAGGTCTGTCTTATGAGTATCAGAGTTTCGTACTGGACGCTCGCTACAACATCGGTGTCACTAAGCTTATAAAGAATGCTGACCAGGGTCGCAACAGCACCTTCTCTATCACTGTTGGTTACAAGTTCGCTCTCTAATCAGTTAGAAAGTAACATAAAAAATACGCTCCATGGAGCGTATTTTTTTGATTTGCATTGGTGCTGTTATTTTTTCTAATCCGTCGAAGAAAGCAGCATATGAAACTAAAGACAGATCTGCCGCTCCTCATTCTTTTTTCCCGAGTTACTCACTCAATCTCTCGGAACGCCTTTCTGCAAAGGCATTACAGACAATCAGGTGAGTATCTCGCTATAATTCAACAAACAGCCGCTTGGCTGTTGTAATCGGCCTCTTGCATGTCGTAACCAGCCATATGGCTGCGGTAATCAGCCTCTTGGCTGACGTAACTATGCGCCATTCTGTTACCTTTTCAAGTTTCGAATGTTTCACATTCTCAACTTTTAGAATGCTGAATAAACGCCTTCATTTTCAGTTTTTTCGGAAATTATTTGGCAATATCGAATTTTCTATATACCTTTGCGCCATGAGAGTAATCGCTTTTTCCTCTATTAGGGAGTTCATCAAGAACCACGCAGATTCCGAGAAGCCTTTGCGTGACTGGTATACAAGGGTGACCAGGGCCGACTGGAGAAGTCTGGCAGACATCAAGAAGGACTTCAATACTGCGGACTATGTTGGCAACGACCGCTATGTATTCAACATTGGCGGCAACAATTACCGCCTAGTGGCGATAGTCATCTTTCTCGCCCACAAGGCATTTATACGTTTTATAGGCACGCATCAGGAATACGATAAGATAAAGGACATCAAGAACATATAACTATGACACAGATTAAGAACGAGACCCAGTACAAGGCTGCCCAGCAGCGAATAGAAGAACTGCTGAAGATTGTATCGAATGAGACTCCAGCTTATGACAAGAACTTCATCGAGCTGGATCTTATCTCTGACTTGGTGGCCGACTATGAAGAGCTGCACTATCCGATAAAGCCTCTCTCACTCGTTGAGACCATGCAACTGCGTATGTTCGAGATGGGGCTTACTCGACAGAATCTCTCTGAAATGCTTAATCTCAGTAAGAGTACCATCAGCGATATCCTTACGGGAAAGCGTGAGCCGACACTAAAGACCGCCAGGAATATTTCCCAGAAGCTGAATATTGATGCTTCTATAGTTCTTGGCGTATGAAAAAAGAGTTTTAGAATCAATGGCAAAGGCACAAAATTATACGCATGCGTACCTATAACACATGCGTATTATAAAATTGTCTATTTGTGCTTCCAATAGTACTCCAGTCCGCGACGTACATTCTCCTTGATAGCATCCGAGGTGAAGGTTGCCCCCGTGACGCCATCCACTTCGACGGTGGTGGTACCCTTTTTCATCTTGCAGTTCTCGTAGCCGGGCAGCATCTGCTTCTTAACCTTAGCATTGTATTTCGGTGTTTCCTGGCTTTTCAGCATGACCACTTTGATGAGAGTATTCTTTTTGATATACAGTTCGACAGGTGTCGGACCGTTATATCCTTCCACGTCTTGTGCCAGTGTGGTGGTATTGACGACGTATGTACCGTCCTTCTCCTTCTTCATCACGTCATCGGCCTGGACTGTCATCGCACTGACGAGCAATGCAGCAATAATCAGTTTCTTCATAGTCTCTATCAAAATAATTAATAATGTGTCAATAGTTGCCCAGCGCACTGATGCTCTGCGGCATCCAAACCTCCATGTTGCCTGGTCCACGGTGGTTCCACGCATAGTAGGGTATCATGGTCAGTACGGCAGGACGAGGATGGGCATGTCCCTGCTTGTCGAGTTCCAGCGACTCACCGTCCACTTCAACAGCTGTAACGCTGAACGTCACGTCGCGGTTGCCGTTGATGGTATGCTCGGCGGTGCGGAAGCGCGGTTGGGAAGGCATCAGGAAGTTGAAGATGTTGAAACGCTGGTTGTCGGCACCCTCGGCGCAGTAGACCAGCGGGCCGCGCACGACGGCGATGCGGCCACGGTCGTCAGTGACACGCTCGCTGGCCTTGACGGCACGTACCGGCATGTCGAAATGGATGGTCACCACGTCGCCCTTCTTCCACTGGCGACTGATGGTCAAGTAGCCCTTTTCCGTAGTGGCAGCCACTTCCTGACCGTTCACCTTCACGCTATAGCCGCCTATCACATCGTCAGCATAGCGATAGAGGTTGCTCGGAACAGGTGATTTATCCACCCACCCGGGAATGCGGATGGCCATGTCGAAGACCTTGGCCTTGTTGTTGTCTATGCGGATGGTGACGTCGCCATCCCACGGATAGCTGGTCTCCTGGGTCAGCGTCACGTTCTTGCCGCCAATCTGCGTGGTGACAGTGCTGCCGGCGAAGAGGTTGACGTACAGTCGGTTGTCCTTGACGGCATACATGTAGCCGGGGAAAGAAGGAATGAAACGACAGAGGTTCGACGGACAGCAGGCGCAGCCGAACCACGGCTGACGCTCAACGGTGCCGTCGGCATTGAACTTGTACTTGCCGTCTGACGACAATGGATTTGGATAGAAGAAGCGTCCACCGTCTACTGACATGCCGCTGATGACGCCATTATATAACGTACGCTCCATGCAGTCAATGTACTTGGCATCGCCGTGCAGGAGGAACATGCGATGGAACAGGTAGACCATCGAGATGGCGGCACACGTCTCGTTGTACGACGTCAGGTTGGGCAGTTCGTAGTCGGCACCGAAGGCCTCGCCGCTGTGGCGGGCGCCCACACCGCCGGTGATATAGTATTTCTTCGATATGATATTGTCGTAGATGGCATCGATAGCCTTCAGGTACGACTGGTCGCCGGTCAGCGCAGCCACGTCGGCCATGCCGGCATACATATATCCGGCACGCACGGCATGTCCCCATGCCTCAGTCAGCTCAACGGCCGGCTTGTCGCTCTGCGAGTAGATGTTCTTGGTCTTCGTCTTGCCACGGTAGTCAAGCAGGAACTTCGCCTCGTCGAGGTATTTCTGTTCGCCCGTCAGCACAAAGAGGCGGGCCAGTGCCATCTCGGCAATCTGGTGGCCAGGCGTCACACAAGCCTGTCCCGGGTTTGGACCCACCTCACGGATGACGCAGTCGGCATAGCGCTTGGCAATGTTCAGGAACTTGTCGCTGCCCGTAGCCTGATAGTGGGCGCAGGCGGCATCCACCATGTGGCCGAGGTTGTACAGCTCGTGGCTGAGCACCTCCTCCACCTCCCAGCGGTTCTTGCCAGACCAGTGGTGCGGGTGCTCCGGGTTGATGGTGCGGGCGGTATACAGATAGCCGTCAGGCTCCTGGGCGGCAGCCACGATGTCGAGCACGCTGTCGATATAAGCCTTGAGTTTCGCGTCGGGGTAGGTCTGCAGCACGTAGCTGGCACCCTCGATGGTCTTGTAGACGTCGGTGTCGTCGAACGAGAAGCCCATGAACTTCGAGACATCCCACTTGGGCGTCTTCAGCCCCTCGTGACCAGGATGCTGCAGCGTGTAGGCTGCCATCTTGAAGTTCTCGTAGCGGTGCGTCTCCTCGCACTTGCTGAAAGCCAGCGGGATAGTCACCTCGCGGGCGGCATGGATGCGGTCGCCCCAGAAGGTGTTAGGGGCCACCTTCACAGCGGTGAAAGGAACCTGCGTGATGGGGTAGCCGTTGCTCCTTACGGTCGTTGTCTCTTTCTTTGCCTGCATGGTAAGTGCCAGCGTCAGGCACAGCAGCAGTGTGGTCAGTCGTCTCATGATTCTATTTGTTTTGATGATTTGGCTGCAAAGTTAGCAAATTAGTTACAAACCGCCAAGTTTTTCGTCTTTTTATTAATAATAATGGTATCATCATGAGACGTTTCAGCATCTTTTTCTTCCTGTTAACGGTATTGCTCACGGCATCGGCACAGTCAAAAGTATATATCTCCACCTCGTTCCATGAACCCGCCACCGACGGGCTGCGCTTCATCTACAGCCGCGACGGATGGACTTGGCAGGCCGTCGACGGCGTATGGCTCAAGCCGGAGGTCGGCAAGCAGCGCGTCATGCGCGACCCCAGCATCATCCGCACACCCGACGGCACATTCCATCTGGTGTGGACCAGCTCGTGGCGTGGCGACCGTGGCTTCGGCTATGCCTGCAGCAAGGACTTGGTACACTGGACGGAGCAGCGTTTCATCGAGGTCATGACGGACACGGCGACGGTCAATGTGTGGGCGCCGGAACTGTTCTGGGACGACACCAGACAGCAGGCCGTCATCGTGTGGGCATCGTGCATCCCCGGCAAGTTCCCTGACGGACTGGAGGACCACAAGAACAACCACCGCCTGTACTACACCACGACCAAGGACTTCAAGCGTTTCGCCCCCGCCAAGCTGATGATCGACCCCGGCTTCTCGTGCATCGACGCCACACTCGTCAAGCGCGGCAAGAACGACTACGTCATGGTGCTGAAGGACAACACCCGCCCCGAGCGTGACATCAAGGTGGCCTACGCCAAGAGTCCGTACGGTCCGTGGAGCAAGGCCAGCGAGCCGTTTACAGGCAAGATGATGGAAGGACCTACCGTACTGAGACTCGATGACAAAACGGTAAACAGCCAATCGAGCCAGTCAGGCTGGCTCATCTACTACGACCGCTACGAGCTGAAGGACTTCGGAGCGCACTACACCAAGGACTTCGTCACCTTCGAGGACGTCAGCAACCGCGTCGCCGTACCCAGCCTGCACAAGCACGGCACCATCTTCGAGGCCGACGAGGCTATCTTGCAGGGACTGCTGAATGCCAAGAAGGTACATTACACGGGAACAACACTCAGCAATCCCAACCGCCACGACGGCGGGCTGTCGCCCGTAGTCGGCGTCCACAACATCCAGATACTTCGTGCCAACCGCGAGCAGCCGTCTGCCAGCAACGGCAACGGCTGGACGTATAACCACCAGCCGATGATGGCCTATTGGCATGACCGTTTCTACGTGCATTACCTGTGCGACCCGAAGGACGAGCACGTGCCACCCTCTCACACCATGCTGCAGACATCGGACGACGGCTACACATGGAGCGACCCGCAGGTGCTGTTTCCTGAGCTTCAGGTGCCGGAGGGCTTCACCAAACCTGGCCGCAACGACATTGCCCACAACCTCATCGCCATCATGCACCAGCGTGTCGGCTGGTACGTCTCGAAGAGCGGCCAGCTGTTTGCCATCGGCAACTATGGAGTCGCCTTCGACAAGAAGGACGATCCCAACGACGGCAACGGCATTGGGCGCGTCATCCGTGAGGTGAGGAAGGACGGTACGCTGGGTCCTATCTATTATATTTATTACAATGGGAACTATGGGCAGCATGTGAGGAACGGAAGCTACAAGGCCGTATTCCCCTTCTACACCAAGGCTCCCAAGGACGTGAAGGCGGCCTGCGAGGAAATCCTCGCCAACCCGCGTTACCGCATGCAGTGGGTGGAGGAGGCCGACCGTAACGAACCGCTCATCCCGCTGCACAAGGAGTACAAGGCCTATTGCGACTACACACTGCCCGACGGACAGATTGCCGCGCTGTGGAAACATGCCCTGACGTCGACCAGTGCCGACGGCGGACTGACGTGGGCGCAGCCCGTGGAACGTGCCAAGGGATTTGTCAACAGCAACGCCAAGATATGGGGGCAGCGACTCAGCGACGGCAGCTACGCCACCGTCTACAACCCCTCGGAATACCGCTGGCCGCTGGCCATTTCGTTAAGTAAGGACGGCTATGAATACACCACGCTGAACCTCGTGCAGGGTGAGGTGCCGCCCATGCGCTACGGTGGCAACTACAAGAGCTACGGTCCGCAGTATGTGCGCGGCATCCAGGAGGGTAACGGCACACCCAAGGACAGCGACCTCTGGGTGACGTACTCCATGAACAAGGAGGACATGTGGGTGGCTCATATCCCCGTCCCCGTGCAGACTGAGGCCCACAGCCATGCCGACGGCACCGAGTTCAGCATGGCCTGTGCGGTTGACCGAGGCAGTGCCTGGGTCAACCAGACAGCGGGGGCTTTAGCCCGCCTCACCACTTGGAACATCCATTCCCCCCTCTACGCTCCCGTCACGCTGGCAGACGGCTGGCTGACGCTCGCTGACAGCGATCCCTTCGACTATGCCCGCGTGGAGCGTAAGATTCCAGCCACCAAGGAGCTGCGTGTCGCCTTCGACCTCCGTGCCTCGCAGAACAATACCGGCCTGCTGCAGATTGAGTTCCTCGACCAGCACGGCACGGCCTGCTCACGCATCGAACTGACCGACCAGGGCCAGATACGCTGCAAGGGTGGTGCGCGCTATGGCGGCCTGGGCAAGTACGAGCCGAACACCACTTACCATATAGAGGCCGTACTCAGTGTCAGCCGCCGTGTCGCCGAGGTATACGTCAACGGCAAGAAGGCCGGCCAGCGTATGTTTTTTGCCCCCGTCGAGAGCATCGAGCGCGTCATGTTCCGAACGGGTAGCGAGCGCCGCTTCCCCGATGTTGACACCCCTCCCGACTGGGACGGAGTCCTTGACAATGCCGGCGACAAGGCCCCCACGGCCACCTTCGCCATTGCCAACGTTGTCACTACTCCCGAAGGAGAACCTTCAGGCACTGCGGCTATCTTGAAATGCGCCGACTACAAACACTACGTGGATTATTTCAATACGATGGAGGACGAGAACATTGCGCAGGCCATACCTAACGCCAAAGCGTGGCAGTGGATGACGGCGAATGTTCCCCTCTTCGACTGTCCAGACCGAGGCTTCGAGGAAATGTGGTACTACCGTTGGTGGACGCTGCGCAAGCATATCGAACAGACGCCCGTGGGCTATGCCATGACCGAGTTCCTCGTCAACCGCAACTACGCTGACCAGTGGAAGCTCATCGCATCCGGCGTGGGCCACCATATCCATGAGAGCCGCTGGCTGCGCGACACCACCTACCTCGACCAGATAGTCAACACGTGGTATCACGGTGCTGACGGCCAGCCCATGAAGAAGCTCACCAACTACTCCTCGTGGATAGCCCACTCGCTGTGGCAGCGTCATCTGGTGGACGGTCGCAAGCAGTGGTATATCGACCTGCTGCCCTCATTGGAGTGGGAGTACAGCCACTGGGAGAAGACACACACCCGTGAAGGCGGCCTCTACTGGCAGGCCGACGTACAGGACGCCATGGAGGAGACCATCAGCGGCGGCCGTAAGAAGAAATACCTGCGTCCCAGCATCAACAGCTATATGTATGGCAATGCGATGGCCATTGGCAACATCAGCGTGCTTGGCGGCTTCTCCGCCAAGGGCAAAGAGTACTTCGACAAGGCCGCAGCACTAAAAGAGAAGGTACACACGAAACTCTGGAACGAACAGCACCAATTCTTCGAGACCCACCGCATCGACTCCAGTGCCAATGTCCGCGAGGCCATCGGCTTCCTGCCGTGGTACACCCACATGGCCAAGGATGAGCCGAAGTATGCCGTCGCCTGGCTGCAGGCTGCCGACCCGAAAGGCTTCTCTGCGCCATACGGACAGACCACTGCCGAGCGTCGCCATCCGCTGTTCCGCACCCACGGCGTGGGCAAATGCGAGTGGGACGGTGCCGTATGGCCCTTTGCCACCAGTCAGACACTGACGGCGATGGCAAATTTCGCCAACGACTACAAATTACACAAAAGGGACGGTTCTTCAACTAAAGATCGAAGTGTGGCGTTGCAATCTTTTTGTGTAAATATCGACAGTCTGTACTTCGCTGAAATGGAGAAGTACATGCAGAGCCAGCACATGCGCGGCAAGCCCTACATCGGCGAGTACCTCGACGAGACCACGGGCTACTGGCTGAAAGGCGACCAAGAGCGCTCGCGCTACTACAACCACTCGACCTGGAACGACCTCGTCATCACCGGCCTTTGCGGCCTGCGTCCCCGTGCCGACCGCACCATCGAGGTCAACCCCCTGCTGCCCAAGGACAAGTGGGCGTACTTCTGCGTTGACGACATCCTCTACCACGGCCATACGCTGACCATCGTCTACGACCGCGATGGCGACCGCTACCATGTTGGCAAGGGACTGCGCGTCCTTGTCGACGGCCGGTGCGTCGGCCAGCGCCCTGACCTCGGCAGGCTCACGATTCCCGATGCGCTGAAACCATAAAAAAGCCCCACCATCACGGTGGGGTTTTTCCTTACCTGAATATCTTCTTACAAAATGAAAAATACCTAAAACGAAAATAATGCGGCACTCTTGCCATTGAAAAAAAATACTATGTTAACCTAAATCACGATGATGTATCTGCCTTGTTTTAAACTTTTCTGTCATTTTGACGGAAAAGCGAGGCAAAAAGTTTAATTGTTTCTCAAAAAAATCCCCTTTTTATAATCATTTTGATATTTTTTAGCTATCTTTGCCCCGAATAATGAGACGAATGAGTAACAGAACACATCTTTTAACCATCATGGCGGCCGCATGCATCATCAGCGCATGCAGTTGCCGCAACGACCGGCAGCAGCCGGACGAGAGTGCCGTCGTAACCGATACGATGCCCAATCTGGTCATGCAGGTACAGCAGTGCTCAAAGCTCTACACCGCTGAGTATCACATCCATAAGATTGTGACCCACGACGACGTGGTGCGGCTGAAGGGCAATTTTATGCACAAGGACTTCGACATCCCACTGCCGCTCGGTGAGCGCAAGGCAGCCATCCCGATGGATGCCACGCTGAAAGCCTATATCGACTTCAGCGGCTTCTCCGAGAAGAACGTCGAGCGCGACGGCGAGCGCATCACCATCCTACTGCCAGACCCGAAGGTGGTACTGACCAGCTCGAAGATCAACCAGGAGGAGGTGAAGACTTACGTCGGACTGACACGCTCGCACTTCACCGACCGCGAGCTGACGGCCTACGAGCAGCAGGGCCGCCAGGCCATCATCGACCGTGCCGCCAACATGGGCATCGTCGAGACGGCACAGGAGAATGCCGCCCGTGTGCTGGTTCCCATGCTGGTACAGATGGGCTACCGCGAACAGGACATCACCATCGCCTTTCGCCACGACCTCAACATCCGACAGTTAATCAATTCCAGCTTAGAGAAATAACAAGACATGAAGAAACTACCATATTATAAGATAGGAGCCATCGCCTGCGGCATCGTTGTCGCCATTGCCGTACTATGGTGGCTGAAGGGAAGCGTTGAACAGACGGAGGTCAGCGTGGAGGTGGATGACCGCATCAACCTGACTCCCGAACAGATAGAGAGCATCAAGGCCATCGGGCAGTGGGAGTTCCTGTCGGTGGCCGACGAGCAGATGGTGGACACAGTGCGCAAGGGATTCTTCTCCGACGACCACCTCGTGCGCATCTACTATGGCACGGTACGCCTGGGCATCGACCTGCAGAAGGTGGACTCCGGCTGGATCAACACGTCGGGCGACAGCATCAGCGTGACGCTGCCGCGTATCACGCTGCTCGACCGCGACTTCATCGACGAGGCCCGTACCAAGAGCTTCCACGAGAGCGGACGCTGGAAGCCCAAAGACCGCGAGGCACTCTACCAGCGGGCGCGCCGTAAGATGCTGGCACACTGCATGACTCCAAAGAACATGGATACGGCACGGAAGAACGGCGAGGCGCAGTTCCGTCAGATGATGCGCTCGATGGGCTTTGAACACGTTGCCATCGACTGGGAACGGTAACGGTCATTCAAGTTTCGCGTTCACTCAGAGATAAGAGATAAAAGATAAGAGATAACGAAAACTTATTCCAGGCGGCTCCATTTGACCACATGTAACACACCGCCGGCAACACGGAAGCAGATGTCGTAGCCCATGAACGGCATGGCATACTCGCGGCTGGCATCGTCGTGATAGTGCGGTCGTGGGTCGAGCGACAGCGTCTCACGCAACACACGGAGGTCGGCATCGCTCATCACGCTACCTATTTCCGGCGGCAGTTCCACCTGCAACCGCTGCCACTGATGGTCGTCCGTAAAACCGCCACGGGCATCCTGATGGCTGTCGACGTACGGCAGATAGGGCTTGATGTCGTAGATGGGCGTACCATCCATCAAGTCGGCCCCCAGCACCTCGATATACGGCACACTGGCATCAATGGCGGCGATGCGCACCGACGACAACCCTAAGTTGTTGGGGCGGAACGGCGACCGGGTGGCCCACACCCCCACCCTATCGTTGCCGCCTAACAGCGGCGGTCTGACGGTGGGGTGCTTTGCGGCATCCACGTTCTCGGAGAATCCCCAGATGAGCCAAAGGTAGTCGTACGCCTCCAGTCCGCGCAAGGCTTCAACCTGGCGGTAGCCTGCCGTAAACTCGATGCGCCCACGCAGTTCGCTGACGATGCCGCTCTGCCTCGGTATTCCGAACTTCGACGTGAATGGCGAGCGGAAAAAAGCTATCGGTTCAATATTCACTCTGCAAAGGTACGATTAAGTGAGAACAATTGACACAAAAACCACAAGTTTTTCACACTTTCTTGCATTTTTCTCACTTTCTTTGTGGCTATATGTTCATTTTTTATTAATTTTGCAGCCGTTATGGAAGCAAAGAAGCAAATAACCTTCGACAGTTTCATACGCAGCATGACCGGCATTATCCTGGTGGTGGGCATCGTCATGTTGCTCAGCAGACTCAGCAGCGTGCTGCTGCCGTTCTTCCTGGCCTGGCTTATCGCCTACCTGCTGTTCCCGCTGGTCAAGTTCTTCCAGTACCGTTGCCGTCTGCGCTTCCGCATTGTGGGCATCCTCTGTACGTTTGCCGTGGTGGGGGTGGCGCTTACCGGCCTGTTCCTGCTGATCATACCGCCGATGGTGGAAGAGAGTCTGCGGGTGAAGGACCTGCTCGTGGCCTACGTCACCAACGACGCCACGATGAGCAACATCCCCGACATGATCAGCGAATTCATACGCCAGCACATGACAGAGCAGGAGATAAAAGCCATCATTACCCAACAGGGCTTCATGGACAGCATCAAGGCGGCACTGCCGAAGGTGTGGGGCGTCATCACACAGTCCATCGACATCCTGTCGAGCGTGCTGTCGCTGACGATGGTCGTGCTCTATACCTTATTTATATTATTAGACTACGAGGAAATGAACCGTGGGTGGCTGCCGCTGCTACCACGGCGCATGCGGCCGTTTGCCTCCAAGCTGGTGAGTGACGTCGAACAGGGCATGAACATGTATTTCCGCGGACAGGGCCTCGTGGCCTTCTGCGTCGGTGTGCTGTTCAGCATCGGCTTCCTCATCATCGACTTCCCGATGGCCATCGGTCTGGGTATGTTCATCGGACTGCTTAACATGGTGCCGTACCTCCAGCTGTTGGGCTTCATACCTACCATCCTGCTGGCCGTCGTCAAGGCAGCAGACACCGGCGAGAGCTTCTGGATGATCATGCTGGCGGCCCTCATCGTGTTCGCCGTCGTACAGGTCATTCAGGACACCATCCTCACGCCAAAGATCATGGGCCACGTCACGGGCCTCAACTCGGCCATCATCCTGCTGTCGCTGTCCATCTGGGGCGCACTGCTGGGCATCCTCGGCATGATCATCGCCCTGCCGCTGACCACGCTGCTGCTGACATACTACCAGCGGTACGTCATCAAAAACAAGGAAACTCAAAAAGCAAAACCATAACAAACCAACTCAACAAGTAACATGAAACGTAAAGACATTGCACGTGTCCTGCTGACCACAGCACTCCTCGCCGGCAGCCTGCTGACGGCTGGTGCCCAGCAGAAAGAGACAAAGAAGATCGACTGGATGCAGGAACTGAAAAGCCGCATCACCATCAACGGTTACATGCAAGGCGGCTATGCCTACAGCGACCAGGGCGGCAAGACCACCAGTGAATTTAATTTCAAGCGAGCCATCTTCTGGGGCAAGGCAAGGATTACCGACCGCTGGTCGTTCCTGTTCATGCACAACTTCGCCCTGTCGAAAGGAGTCCTGGAGTTCTGGACCGACTACCGCGTGACGCGCGACAAGGCACTGACCGTTCGCGTCGGACAGTTCCAGCATCCGTTCTCCATAGAGAGTCCCATCTCGCCCACAATGCTCGAACTCGTCGACATCACCTCGCAGTCAGTAGCCCTCCTGGCCAACGGCAACGAACCGCTGCTCGGCCCGAACTACGGCCGCGACCAGGGTATCATGCTGCTGGGCGACCTGTTCAACGACCACTTCCACTACGAGCTGGCCGTGATGAACGGACAGGGCATCAACACCAGGGACGGCAACAGCGACAAGGACGTCATCCTGAAGTTAGAGTACCGTCCTACGAAGGAACTGCGCATCGTCGCCTCCGGCCAGAAAGGTCGCGGACATGCTGTCAACACCGTTGCGTGGAACGACATTGCCGTCGGCGACAACTACCGCCGCGACCGCGTCAGCTTTGGTGCAGAGCTGAAAGTCCCCACCCAGCTGGGTCGCAAGTCAACCAGCGGCGGCATCAATGTACGCAGCGAGTTCCTGGCCGGCAAGGACGGCGACGTGGGCAGCCGTGGCGCATACATCACCGGTTCGGCAGCCCTCGGCAAGGGCATCGACATCATCGCCTCTGCCGACTACTACGACCGCAACACGTCGGTCAGTGGATGGCAGCGGACTGACCTGACGGGAGGTCTGCAATACTGGTTCTACCCCAAGTGCCGCCTGCAGGTGCAGTACACCCACAGCTTCTGCGGCCATCTGATGGGCAAGGACTACAACCGCCTCCAGGCACAGGTGCAGGTGGCGTTCTGAAGTCCACCCCAGCCCCCTCCCGAACGGGAGGGGATACTGGATACTATAGAGTTTTCAAAATAAAACATAATCAAATGCTTGGAACCCCCTTAACAAACCAAGCACCCTTCCCGTTCGGGAGGGGATGGGGGTGGGTAATATGATCATAAAAGTTCTCCTGACCTTCATCTTCCTGGCCGTGATGTTAGGTGTCGGCGTGTACTCACGCAAGCAGGCCAGCAGTGTAGACGGTTTTGTACTCGGCGGACGCGCCGTAGGCCCGTGGCTGACGGCCTTCGCCTTCGGCACCAGCTATTTCTCGGCCGTGGTATTCGTGGGCTACGCCGGACAGTTCGGCTGGAAGTACGGACTCTCCAGCGCATGGATTGGTATCGGCAACGCCGTCATCGGCTCACTCTTGGCCTGGCTTATACTGGGGCGCCGCACAAAACTGATGACCCAGCACATCGAGTCGCGCACCATGCCCGACTTCTTTGGCACCCGCTTCTCCGACCAGGGACTGCGCATCGCAGCCTCCATCATTGCCTTCGTGTTCCTCATTCCCTACACGGCAGGTGTCTACAGCGGCATCTCACGTCTCTTTGAGATGGGCTTCGACATCCCCTACGAATACTGCGTCGTCATCATGTCCATCCTCACTGCCGTCTACGTCATCCTCGGCGGCTACAAGGCTACGGCCATGAACGACTTCATACAGGGTATCATCATGCTCTTCGGCATCGTGGCCGTCATCCTGGCCGTGCTGAACGCACAGGGCGGACTGACCGAGGCCGTCAACAAGCTCGCCGAACTGCCTGCCGACGGTGCCACCGAACCTGGCAGCGGCATGTTTGCCACATGGTTTGGCCCAGACCCGTGGGGATTGCTTGGCGTAATCATCCTGACGTCGCTCGGCACGATGGGCCTGCCGCAGATGGTGGGTAAGTTCTACTCCATTTCCGACGAGGCTGCCATCAAGCGCGGCACCGTCATCTCGACCATCTTCGCCTTCATCGTCGCTGGCGGCTGCTACTTCCTTGGCGGCTTCGGACGCCTCTATGACCCCGTCATCAATGAAGCAACAGGCAAGATAGCCTTCGACTCGATCGTTCCCGCCATGCTCATCACGCTGCCCGACGTGCTTATCGCCCTCGTGGTGCTGCTCGTGCTGTCGGCATCCATGTCGACGCTGGCCTCGCTGGTGCTCACCTCGTCGTCAACGATGACCCTCGACCTCATCTACCGCGACAAGAAGTCGCTGCCTGGCGAGGTGGAGGAAGGCA
>JAEEGL014240943.1_pt1 | contig 17323 bp, 18 predicted proteins | sample 9134231 | NCBI WGS metagenome assembly JAEEGL01 (sample SAMN16246548, study PRJNA631951) | gut metagenome | biome: gut microbiome; feature: rumen; material: fiber-attached | host: Bos | place: Iran: Karaj | collected 2018-10
ACATGCGGTTTGTTTTTGATTGTACTCATATTTCTTATACCCCTTTCGGTTTTATCATTTTCATTCCTTTAGATGCAGGGGCATAGGCTTACGCCCCTGCATCGTCTGTTTTTCCGATAGAACTCAAATCGTCTCTCCTGTATCATCCTCGGCTTCGCCCGCTTCAGTGATAACATTCTTGCGTTTTATTCCTCTATACGCTGATTTCACACACGTAAGGCAGATTTTATCAGGGTCTCTTCCAGTATAAAAGGGATTTTGCCAATCTCCCAAACGGTACCTCAAAATAAGCGGTTCCGGCTGATTCATCATAGTGCCCGACCTAATCGGGACATCCCTTCCCGGACATTCCCAGCCGTAGTCTTCACTGGATATAAGATTAAGAAGATCATTGATAAATGTAATTTTTCCGCAAATTTTTCCTGATGGATTGTTTTCGTTGTAATAAGACTTGTACAAATCCCAGAGGAACCCAAACGGAAGAAGATCCCATTTGCATTCTGGCAAGATTTCCTCAGCAAACTGCCGTACGGTGTCGTTTGCAAGTTTGAATTCATCAAGCTCCAATTGACATGCAACAGGTTCAGTGAATTCATAAACATTCATATGCAATACCCGCTTCAAGACATATTGGAGAACGTCCTTCCGCTTTACATAATCGGATTTGATTGCCTTATTCTCCCCGTTCTGGAAAAATGAATGTGGGAACCTCACAGCAAGCACACGTCTCCACATTGAAAGAGAATGATCTTTTATATGAGGGACTGCGTTGAGATTAAACACTGCCACCCCCCGAAATCTATAGTCAACCGGATCCTTGTGTTTTTTCTCCAGCGGTACTTTATCATTAGTGATAAGTGCCTTCACAACTTCTGCGTTTTCTATATAGCCCTTCGTATCATTCTCATCCGACAATACGGCTGTTTTCCCATATAACATGGAAGCACCGAACTGTCTTGCGAGCATGGACAACGATGCACAGGATGCACTCCTTCCACAGAGCCCGCGCATCAGTTCAAGAAGCGTGCCTTTACCATTGCAGCCACTCTCACTGATGAAAAAAAGAGCCCTGTTCCAGCTTACGAAAGGTCTAACCAATGCGGACAAAGACTGCCAAAGAAGATCAACAACCTCATCATCATCCGAGAGGCTTTTCATCCAGGATTCAACATCCCAGACTGTTCCATCCGTGTTTGTGATATACACATTTGACGCAAATGGATCATAATTCACCGGTACTTTCGACAAAAAAATGTACTCCGAGCCAAAAGAAAGAAGCTGTTTATTTTTGAAATCAAAAATCCCATTATTTACCGCAATAAGATCAGGATCTTCAGTCCTTTCTTTGCGCTCCGCGAATAAAAAACAATGTTTTTTTACCTCTTCCATCCCCCGCTCATTTATCTCGTAGCATAATTCCTTGGATAATCTTTCGATAGTCTCATCAGCTGGAGTGTAAATACCTTCATCCTCACCGAACTCATTATAAATCACAAGCCTGTCATGCTCTGGTTCTCCATCCAAACCTGCACCAGCCACCCTATAGATATGTTGTGTTTTAAGAAGAACATCTCCGATCTGGCTCGCGAAAAGGTTCGTAATATGCTTAAATGCGTATTCCTTCTTAGCCCTTGTCGCAAAATTTTCGTTGTCAATTTCTGCGTTAACTAATGAAATAAGCTCCTCTTTGATGTCTTTAAGACTTTTATTTATCGGCAATGATAGATTTGCCAGATAATCCTGAGTCACCTCATCAATTAAGGTGTCCCGGCTACAGCCTCTGGGAACCGGAACCAATGGACTCAAATAATGATTCGTAGTCATTATTTTTTCCTCCTTTATAAATTCATGTGATATCATCCATAGAGGGCAAACCATTGTTTGTAGTGACAATATTGGTTTCCCTAATCGAACAGTCTCAATATTCATAATTGCAGAATCCATTTTTATTGTGAAATAATGTTCTTAAGGAGTCCGGATTCTGCGGTATTTTATCTTAAATCGAAGTGAAAACAAAAGAACCACCCGATGAACCAGAATAATCACCAATAAAAGAACGTCCACATGACAGCCAGGCCTTTATCGCCTATGCTGCTGCTTGTTTTATTCTTTTATTGGTGCTGGCTCTTGGGTGGTAAGTCGGACAATGCGTCTATCCGAGTCATTCTCGTCCTGACAGGCCGTTTCAACCCCTGACAGAACTATTTCCCATTAGTATATTTTTGAAAACCAATATACCTTTCCCGATCGCGACCCCAGTTGGTCACATCAACCATTTCGATTTCCTCTTAATAGTATATGTTAGAAGAAATCCTTCCGCAGAATTATCCGAAACGTGCAGAAGCGAATTTATAGTCTTCGTTGACTTTGACTGTGCCGTTATTTGATGTCAGATTATTCTATACTTCAAGCACAATCTTCCTTTCTTTGTAAGACAATTATAAGATAATATTTTTGAACGTGCAATATAAAAAGCCTGTGAATTATTGGTTTTCGGCGTTTTCACCATGCCGAAAAAACGTATTATAATATAATATATAAGCAGTTTTTTCCTATTGTGAATATTGCACAAAAACACCCGGGAACCAGCATCATGTAGATGTGAATTCCCGGGTAATAAATTGAATGATCAGTATAGAACAACACGCATGTCCGGCCATGATACAGCACGATTCTCAAGATGCGGCCGAGGATAATACTTCGCATGTATGGAATCACCTCTCATTTCCCCAAACGTCGCCTCATACGAGGTCTTTTTTCTATTGGGAAAGAGCACTTTTGTTCCCTTCAAAAAAATCATATAAGGTATTAGGATATTATCCTTACTTTTCTGGCTTTTGCTTCAACATCACCGCCAGCAAAGTAAGATTATCATTTTCATATGCGATCCGATCCATCATCCGAAGCAGCAGAAGTTCTGTCCATCGTTCTGCGTTTTCCGACTTCAGCAGGTCGATCGCAATTTCCCCATTCTTAAGATATTCCCATGCACCATCCGAACAGAGGAGGAATGCATCACCCGGTACGAGCCGTTCTTCCAGCACATGAATTTGTGGTTCATTACGATCCTCTCCGCCCAATGAACGTAGAAGGCGTGACTGGTCTTCATCAAAGGCTATATCCTCCAGACTGATCTCACCTGCCTTATACTTCTTATAGGCAACAGAATGATCCTCTGTGACGCTTTTAATCCAGCCGTCATGAATATAGTAGACACGCGAATCTCCTACATGCGCCCAGACTGCCTTTTCCTGATCTATCGCAAGCGCAGCGACGGTACTCTTCATTACTTCGCCCTGCTCTTTCTGAAGGGACATTATCCCTTCATTCGCCAGTCTAATAGAAGAGTAAAACCATTCCTCCCTGTCCGGAGAGCTTGGCGACCACTCTCGGATCAGGGTGTTCACTGCACATTCGGATGCCAGTTCTCCATGGGAATGTCCGCCCAATCCGTCTGCGACCACAAAAAAACCGCATCCGCCATCCAGAACATGACCGCAGGAATCCTCATTTATCTTTCGTCCGCCCTTGCTGCTGAATTCAAAAACATCAAAATCCATAATTCAGCCAAGCTCTACACGGAAAGAATTGCCCTGCTCTCCGACATAGAAACCGTCTCCTGACCTTAATTTGTATGGCACATTAGGATTAAGCCGCTGTCCGTTCATAAGGAATGTACCGTAAGATGAGCGGAGATCAGTAAGGATAAACTCTCCTGCAGCCTCATCAAATGACAGCGAGCAGTGCTTTTCGCTTATTCCCGGTGTGCCTTCCTTAAATGTCACTTTACAGCTTATCGGATCCCTACCTATTATGATTGGCGTTGCATGAACCGCAAAAGCCGCACCATTATGCTGCGGAGACAACGCCTTCAGCATAGCGTGCTTTGCCGATGCAGGCGAGGCAGATGACGCATTCCCCTGTGTTGGTGAGTTCTTTTTCTTCTTTGATTTCCCTGCAATAATGATAATAACAACAACTGCAGCGGCAGCTGCTACGATGACAATGATGAGTATCACAGGAACACCTCCCGCATTACGCGGTCCGGAATACGGGATATTATTGTCATCAAGGAAATCTATAAGTACGTTGCTGCTCAATGCATAATATTTCGCTTCAACCTGAGTACCATATTTAACATTCGACTCGACGTTTGTATCAACACCAATAACAGCACCGTTTTCGCTGATCATCGGCCCTCCGGAATTCCCATGATGAATCTGAGCATCCGTCTCGATCCGCTCCACACCTTTCTCATTCCTTACCAAAGCTGAAAAAACGCCTTTCGTAATTGAAACATCAGACAAGCCATATGTACTCGCCGATGAAAATTCGTTATCAGCGCTTCCCGGAAAGCCTATACAGTAAACAGAACTTCCTTTCATATCGTCTCCAACCGACATTACGGGAAGCGCTTTTCTTTTGTCTGTCGGATCGCGAAGCTTCAGTACCGCAAGATCAACCTTTTCCCGATCTCCATAGCACTCAACATACCCGATATCATAATCATCATCATCATAATAAACCCGCAGTTCACAACTGTCCGCATGATAATACATTCGTTTGAAATCTTCTACAGTAACATTCGGATAGCTGTTAAGTATCTCATTGGCTTCGTCTACGCTGTATGTTTCTCCATCCAGCTTGCAATAATATGAGTCCAATGGAACATCGAACTTCTCTCCCTCTTTGGCATTAATAAAATCATCAACAACGTGGTGATTTGTAACGACATATTCCGGATTCTTTCCCTGTTCCCCGACAAAAAATCCCGAGCCACGACCATCGCTCGTATCTTCTTTCGTTATTATTGCTTGGAAGTTATTCCCTTCATAGAATCCATATCCCACTCCTTTCAGGTAAAACACAATGGAAACCACGCCCTTCGTCGCTTCGTTAACAGCATTTCCATCTGCGTGAACCTCAGTGGTAAACACAAACATGCTCATCAGCCCCATAATTACGGCGACAAACCATCCTTTAAGCCTTGTCACACTGTTTAATCTCATTTCTCCCTCCATATTATTATCTTTGATTTTCGCTACACACACCTAATAACAACCGCCGTATAATTATCCTGATTTTTCCGGCAGTAGTCCAATATGAACGCTTCAATCCTTTCACAGATCTCTCCCTCTGATTTTTCTGACAGAGCAGCTTTTACATCTTCCTCAGTCAGAACACCTCCTATTCCATCGGAACAGGCAAGAAGAACGTCTCCGCTTTTCAAAGGGAGCGGTCTTATTGAAGAATCCACATCATCCAGCCCCCTCATCCCAAGGAATCCTGTCAACGCTCCTGCTTCCCTTTCCTCCTGATAATCGGATGGATCCGCACTGCCGCTTCGGATCTCTTCCATATAATTCTGATGACAGAGATTCTGTTCACGGTTCAGACGATACAGGCAGTCATCCCGGAAAAGATAAAGAAAGCTGTCTCCGACACTAGCATAGTAGAGGCGGTCCCGGAAGATGATGCCTGCAACAACCGTGCTACCCCCGTCTCCGCCAATTACAGCTTCAATCTCCGAAGAGGTGCTGAATATGCTTCCTCGAAGCTGGGGTGCAAGGTCAGCCGCTCTTTCCATGTCGGCAAATGATTTCCTGAGACAGGTGATGGCAGTCTGGCTGGCCAAAGCCCCATCCTTCATGCCACCCATTCCGTCACAGACTGCAAAGAAAAGCCCCTGTTCCTCTATGCTTTTTTTGTTTACTGCATTGACAACAGTAAACGCATCCTCCTGCCCTGATCTTGCGCCGATCCCCTGCAGATTAGCAAGCTTATATGTCAGTACATTACCATTATTTTTATCTTCTGTATTTTTTCTTTTCCAGAATAACGGAAATGGCATATCATACTTCCTTCCGGATCCCGTCCTGCCAGGTAAAGCTTTCATCACAGAAAGGTACAAATCTGAATTTGCTTTCACCGAACTCGATCAGATCGCCTGCGTTCAGCTTTGTGGGAATATAGGCAGGTTCGTCATTAATATAGATACCGTTTGTACTCTCCGCCGGTATCAGGTGAAAAGCATTATGCTTTACATCATAGGCCAGACGGGCATGATTATCTCTGGAAATCGTAGTATCGCCTTTAATACAGATATCCATCTTTTCACTTCTGCCAATGGAATTATTCTTTGCTTCTATACGATAGTCCTTTCCCTTTTCTGCCCCTTCAATACACACCAGCCATCCCACCACGGGTTCAATTTTAAGGCTCTTCTGTAGTACCGCTACAGTCTTACCGGTATCAGATGCCCCTCCGGGGCTGTAACTCCCGGGAGCTACTGTTTCTCCTACACTCGCCTGTTCCTGCATAGCCGGTGCTGCCCCCAGTCCAACCGTCTTTCCGGTGCCGAATTCTACCCGGTTCACCCCGCCCTGACAATAGGGACAAGAAGCATACTGATCCGAGTCAAACAGGTGTCCGTTCGCACATTCTGTTAATGCCATTTTTTGTCCTCCTTTATTATTGATAAACTATTAACTATTTTGATATTCAAAAATATCGCTTTCCCCTGTATCAAGATTCAGCCATACCAGATCGGGAAAGGAAACAAAATCTATACAATTATCACCGTTATGATTAAATACCCCTAGGCCCCAGACATAACTTGTTCCTTCTTTGCAATCATAAACATCGTTAATGCTCCCATCGTTCATGTTTATCGATTTTATAAAGTATCTATTGTTTTCCCAATATACATAATAAACAGAATCTTCAATGAAGTTCATTGAATAAACAGTACCTTCTGATCCTATGGGCTTACCAACGCCTTTCCTTTCACTTAAGTCTACCCAGCCAATATAATTATTCTTATCTGAAGTATCTTCTAAGAAAACATAAACCGTGTTTCCATTTCCTGCGATCAGGCCTTTCACTATGTCTTCCGAGCCAAAAGTGAAACACTCTTCCGGTTCATTGAATTCCCCTCCCAAATCTCCTGCAGGCACTTTATATAATCTCTGTCCCCCATCTGTCTCTTGCATATATACGAAATAGCCGTTATCCATAAATGTGCCCTTTGTTTTTTCAACCTCCCTTGTTCCCAAGATTTCTCCACTCTGTCGATCAACACAATAAAATGTCTTAGTAGAACCGCTATACGCGAAATAGTATTCATTGGAAACCAGCAATGACATGATCCCCGGTATTTGCTTCAATTCAGGTATAGCATTAACGCTACCTTTTTTTCTATCAATTACAACAGCCTCTGTTTTAGATGGTGCTGTAGGAACACCCTCCTGTTTTATTGCATACCAGAAATCCCCACATTCGCTATAGCAAAATCGAACCATTGCCTCTCTGTATTCCCCACTGATCGAGTCATATGAATAGTTCAAGAGATTATTAACCGTATTTCCTTTAATCACAGGATAAAGGTTTCGATTCGCTTTCTTCTCTTCATTAGTTTCTTCTGTTTCCTTACCCTCCTGCGAATCATTATCTGTTCCTGTTGAATCAGGCAATCCCTCTATCTCCGGCCAGTCGCTATCATAATCAGGAATCGTATTATCAAAAGGTTCTTCGCCTTCTATTTCTTCAATAGTCGCCTCATCGTAATCTGTAGGAACATAAGCAGAAGAGCGCTTTGCTCCGGCAACTCCGGCAACAATGACTATGACAAGAACACCAGCTGCAGCTGCTATCAGGATAGCCAGCTTCTTATTATTTCGCTTATTCTCAGATCCGGCAGAAACAGTATCGGCAGAAGGCAACTGTGGCTCCGTTTTTGTTTCCTGAAGAACAGCCTGGTAATCCGCGCCAGGATCAGAATTTGAGGCTTCTGTAAAAAATCGCTGTTCAACTGTCCGGGATGGTTTTTGCACTTCATCTGTCCGTATGGAAAGCATCGCGTTCTTGAATGCTTCCATACTTTGAAAACGATTCTGAGGCTGAACATCAAGAGCCTTTAGGATCGCGCTTTCTGCAGCCTTTGAGAGTTTTACTCCCAAGGTGCTGGGCGGCACAAGATCGTCCTCGTCCATTCTATCTATAGAATCCGGCGGGCGTCTGCCTGTCAGCGCAAAATAAAATGTTGCCCCCAAAGCATATACATCCGTATAAGGACCTTGTTTTCCCCGCCTTGTGTACTGCTCTTTAGGCGCAAATCCATGCTTTAAGACCACGTCCAGACTGCAGCTCTTATCACCAAGGCTGTATCTGGCCGCGCCGAAATCAAGAAGCTTAACTGTTCCATCCTTCGTTATATAAATATTATCCGGGGTAACATCTCTGTGAATGATGCCCTTGCTGTGAACAACATTCAAGGCATCCATAACTGGGATCAGAATTTCAGCAGTTTTATCAAAAGGCAGCCTGCCTCCATTCTGTTTGAGATAATCATCGAAACTGGTTCCCTCTATGAAATCCATTACGAAATACGCAGTTCCATTTTCCTCAAAATAACTGTAAATACGGACAATGTTTTCATTTCCAATAAACTTTGCAAGAGTTTCAGCCTCCTGAAGGAAACACTCCTTCCCGTAATCATAGCTTTCCCCCCGCTCACCGGAAAAAGGCATGACCGTTGTCTGCGTACGCGTTGCCATTGAATCCGGGAAGAATTCCTTTATCGCAACGCGCTCTCCGGTTTTATGGTCTTTGGCTTCATATGTTATCCCAAAGCCCCCCTGCCCGAGAACCTTCTGCAATACATATTGCCCAGCCAATACAGTTCCCGCAGGCAGTGCCAAAGGATAAGCCTCATTCATATCCTTTTTCCCTCCGAATTAAATATTTTTTATTCCTCGCCTATTCTCATCAATTTGTATTACAAAGTGATATCACATTGTAATATATTTTTATATCTATTGTCAACCTACAATCCATATATGATAGTGAGGCATGACGAATGAATAAAGATACTATTATCATCAAAAAAAGAGGGGAAGACGGCAGCAAAGTCATTACTGTCCGTATAAAAGAAGATATCTTGAAGTCCCTTGACCGAATCGCCGCGGAGAGCAATTATAGCAGGAATGAGTTGATAAATATATTACTGCGCCATGGAGTAGACAATATTGAGATTCAGTAGTGGCCATATATACTAATGTCCTTTGTTGTACAAATGCGCAGTTTCCCATGTCTGACTTCTATCAATCACATTTTTCACATTTCCGGCCTATGCAAAGCTCTCAAAATGCAGATACTAAAAGCGCGTATGATCCCTTTGCGAAGAGCATGTCAGGAAAGAACATATCCGCCTATGCTCTGATAAATAAGCACGATGCGCTCCCTAATTCGATATAAAAACTAAGTTCCGGGAAATCAGTCACCACCTCTACACTCGAGACGCTGTGTGAGGTGATCGACTGTAGGGTTGAAGATATCGTTCAATATGTCCGGGATGAATAAAATCTACAGGGATGATATGCATTTGTTACGTTGTTACACTTTCTATTAATATTTTTTTATTTTTCTACAGGAATAAAAATACAAAAGAAATATGAAAATAAATGTAACAATGTAACAAATCCCCAAGTTCTTCCTCTGTAGAACTGCTCTATCTTCCTATAGACATTCCCTTATTCCCTGTAGAAGGGCTTTTTTTATGGGCATTCTCCGCTGGATGGGGAGTTTTCGTCAAAGCTTCTTCTAAAGTCCACCCATGAGAAATGCGGTATTCAAACAGTTTCCGGTCAACCTTCCAATGCTTGCACATGTATGACCTGCTCCTGTAACGCACTCCGTTGTGATCAAAGCAAACTAATCCTCCGTTGTTCTTTACCGGTCGAGTCAGAGCCTCCTCCAGCGTCATGTGATAAACCTTTCTTCTACGAGCAAAAGTTTCCGGTTCAATTCCCCATGCAGCGCACATAGCCTTTATACTGTTAAACTTTCTCCCCAAATGATCCTTGTAAGTTTTATTTCGTGTAGATCCTTTCATGCATTCCTCCAATCAACCAGTTTTCAAAAGCCTCTTTGCTCGGGGTGCGCATGTGATACAGGTGTCCGGGGCAGGATCCCGCTTCATCAGATCCTGCCTCAACCTGCCCAAATCACATGCGCGGGGGTCACCGTGTCAAGTGGCTTTTTGGTTTTTCGTTTTCCTCATCCATATCAATGAGTTCACGAAGCATCAACGCTTCTTCCTGCCACATAATGTAGTTCTCATCCTCGAAGTCGTCCTCATCCATCGTATCTATCCTCCTCGACCTGATTCTCAGTAAACAGGAATGTTTTTGTTAGATAAAAGCTGTCTTTCTCGTTTTCCGGAGCATTTTTTCGCTTCTTCCAAAGTCTAGTCTCAATCCCATGCTCTCCTGCTTTTACGCGATATCCACGCTTTTTCCAACCAATGAGTGAATGCATCGGGATTTCTTTCCCCTGCCTGATCATATCTTGTACTGCAGCTTCGCCATAGACAGATGCCGCAATCTCCGAAATGATTTCATCATTTTTCAAAGTTTCCTCCTTTCTGCCCGTGTGGCCGATAGCACAGCCATCTATTATTTATAAAGTTCTGATCACACCATCTTCAAAGATCATGACCTGATCCGTGAGCCTTTCCTCTGTCGAGACCATCGTCCTGTTGATGTCCGAGACCGTCTCTGTAAGATAATTCTCATCCATGCCATCTGCCGAAAGACAAATTAGTTCATTGACGCTGCAGGGGATGATCCCAAACCTGTCTCCAATCCGATTCTTAAGCTGTTCAACCACACTCTGGCACAGGATCGCGGCCGCACCATTCATCTTCAGCCGGTTCGTCACGACCCACATGACAGGAAATTCAGGTTCTACAGGATTGAAATTCCCCATAAGGTTCCCAAGAATATCCGTCATTGACGCTACCACGCATTCCTTCTCTTCGTTCAGGATAGCCACATCGTAAAGATCTGTAATATCGATCCCTGTTGCTTCCAAATGGTTGCATCTCAAAGTCACCGTGGCAATTCCATTGTCCTGTTTCCCAACGATCAAATAAAAACCGATCACCAACGGTACACCCTTCATTCTCATGTAAGCAATCCCATGTGCCTCCATATCCGGAATATTGTCACTAGAATAGAGCCTCGGTCTAGCATTATTCATAATGAAATCCTTTGTGATAACATTGCTCAAATCCTGGAAATCCGGCTTACATGTGCGAAATACATGCTCGAAATACTCGGCCAGCTCCGTATCCGTCTTTTCCATCAGTTCTTCTGTCATGTAGACCATCGGAGTTGTACTTCTCCCATCTGACCGAAGACTAAATCCATCCAGAACTCCGTTATTCTTAAATGCCTGCTCTGCTGTCACGAAAAATCCCGCGTTTTTCTGTTCCAGTACCTGATTGATCCCTGTTGACCGTGCTTCCATCATTCTTCTTACTTCACTCATCTTCATTCCTCCTTTGGCTTCTTTTGCTTGGTTTCTTCTTTTCTTCTTTTTTCTATTGATCCGGTGCACGTATCGGATACATGATCCTCACCTCCTCTGCATCGTTATGGTCTGTGTTTCCACGTGGCCACGGCAGCGGGGAGGTTCTGACAAGGGGTCCGGGCTCCGGACGCGAAGCGCTCGCCCCTTGTCGGGTTCTCCCGGATGCCGTAGCGTGGAAAGACACAGACCAGATGCAGAGGTGGTGGCATGTATCCGAAACGGGCGACGGATCAGAGCAAGGCGGTATTAATTCTTTTCAAATTCATTTCTTCTGATGTATCTTTATTGCACAATGATAGATATTCTGGACAGCAGTTAAAAAAGCAGGAGGGACGCTTTATAAAAGGTTTTATGCCGGGAAGGGTATGGGGAACGGGCGGGACGGCATCTTTTCCGACGTCCGGGGTGCGGGGGTTCCCCATTGGAAGCCGCCAAAAAGAAAAAGCCCCCGAGGGGGGCCTTCTCTTAGGCGGGGACGATGAAGCTGTCCGGCAGGCTGATGATGCATCCTACGAGCTGCTCGATCTTCTCGCCGAGGCTCTTTGCATCCTGGCACTTCTTCTGGCTCTGGCAGATCTTGTACAGGTACTTGATCCCTGCTCCGTGCTTTTCGTACCGGTCGAAGACGAACCGTACGCTTTCTTCCGGAAGATCCTCATAAAGATCCTCTGCTGTGAAGATGGTCTCCAGATTCGTTCCCTCAAGAACTACCTCCTCCTTTGAGATTTCCGCGCGAGTGATTTCTGTAATCATGTGGTTTTTCCTCCTTTTTTTTGGATTTTGGGCTTTTTTGCCCGGTTGACGGGTTCATAAAAGGACGGACTGCACCGAATGCAAGGGGTCCGGAACGGACGCTCGCGCTTGCCCCTTGCATTCAATAGGTGCGGTCTGGCCTATGATCCCGTGCTCCAACCGGGCGCACACATCCAAAAAAGGAGGGAAAACCATACAGAAGTCACCGGAGATCTCAAAGGAGCAGGTGGGCGTGACGGGCAAGGAGACCATCTGCAGAGGATCAAAGGATCTTACGGAAGATATGGTTCGGCTTTCATCGGTACGATACGGAGCACAAGTGCCTGTACATGATCTGCTAGAGACTAAAGTGACAGAAAAGAGCCGATGGCAGATCGAGAACCTCGTGCATCAACAATCTGCCGGAAAGCTTCTTCGGACACGCTTCAGATAAGGCTCCGGGGCTTATTCGGGTGGGCGGCGGCGATGAAAAGGCACGCCGAAGGCGTGGTTCCCTTAAAAAATTCATCTCCTTGAGGAGGGGGCTGGGGGTGGTGATCAGATCCGTCATTGTGAGGAGCATCTCTAAGACGGCCTCGGTGGGCGCCAGCGCCGATTGGTCTGGGAACTCGGGCAGACCTGCGAAGCTGCTGGGAATGGTATATATAAATTAACTAAAATTCAGAAAATTCTTGAAATTTTGTATTGAAAGTTGTACAAACGTATGCTAAAATATTTGTGTAAAGTGAATAGAAAACAAGGACACCGGCTGATCTCCGATTGATAAGCTAACCCTTATCTTACTTGTAAAAATAGCCCTGGTTAGAGAGCACTCTCACCGGGGCTTTTTCTATTCATTCAAAAAATCTACAGAAAGGAGCCGAGGGAATGAACAAAACGGAAATAAAAAAGCAACTGGCAGCAAAAAAGGCAGAACTCGAGAAGATACAAATGGAATATGATCGCCAGCAATATTCCAAACAAATGTATGCTTTTGTAGAGACATTATGGAAGAGCAACAATCTTCTTCGCCTGATCAAGGATAAGAGATTTACACGGGAAGACAGCAGGTATCTTGCACAAAAAATCTCAGACGCCATCTTCGCCATCTACATGGACTATCAGATGGATTTATCGCGCATCCGGCAAAAGCGTGCCAACAAAAACATTGCCCGGAAAGAGCGTCGCAAACATACATCAACGTTAGCACCAACTCATAATATCGCCATGCCTGTATCACCTGTTGCAACAACAATCACATCCGATAAAGACGTTCGGCAATATTAGCCATGGGATGGGGTATGCGCGAAGCGCATGGGGAAGGGGCGGAGCAGCCCTTCCCCGGGGATTGCAAAGGGGGTTTCCCCCTTGCCAAGCTCGACTTTGTATCACAAAGTCGTTGCTTGTATTCTAGGCCGGAGTGAAGGTGTTAAACGACAAAAGTTGAAAGGAGATCAAAAAATGAGCGGAAACAAATCACAACATAAGGATCGAAGCATAACTGTGCGTTTCAATAAAGACGTGGTGGATGTCATCGAAGACCTTGCGGAGGAGTACGGCGTCACGAAGAGCGATATCATAAGGCTGGCGGCAGACAATTCACTCAGCCGACACCTTGATCACGTGAGGTACATCGATCCGGAGCAGGGACATTTAATCAGCCATGATATTGCCAGGCTAGGCAACGTCATGGGGGATGTGGTCTATAATCTCAGACGTCTTGGAGCAAACCTCGACCAACTTCTGCGCAAGGTCAATTCAGGGCGGATTGAGACTCTTCAACAGAGCGGAAATCTGATTACCCGGAAAGACATCGACATGATGATGACAAGGATGGAGCAGATTGTCAAGAAGGTGGGTGATGATCTTCATGTTTTCACGCATTAGTGGCGCCAAAGACGGCAGAGGATCAATATTATATGCCGGGGGGAAGGCGCATGACGGAAGCGGCAAAAGGAATGTTCTTGTGACTACGATCAACATGATTCCGGATGGACGATATGTGGAGCAGATGGCACCGCTTTGGCGGAAAGCTCGCAGGAACCACAAGATCCAAACAAGGCGTATCGTTATCTCTTTCAGTAAAAAAGAGCTGGATCCCATGAGTGACAAAGACATAGATACTGCAAACACCATCGTTTCAGAATTCATCCGGACATACTATCCCAACAGGCAGACTGTTTTGTTCTTTCAACGCGACGGAAAACAACATTGTCTTCACTGCCATGCAATCGTCAATGACATCAGTCTGACCGACCACAAAGGTTGTACTCGTGAGCAGCAATATTATAGATATGTCCGGAAAGGCATTGATACTGTCGCATCCAAATACATCACTCTTGATGATGGCGGTAGAGCCATGTCGAAGCAAACGCGTACGGAACGTGTCAAAGCAAACAAAGCGAACAAAATTGTTAAGAGTCACCCAGAACTCAGCGGTGAAGCATTACGTAAAGTCCTGATCAACAAAAAAGCATATTCATACAAAGAAGATATGAAGCAGCGAATCCATGAAGCAGTGCAACGATCTTCCGGGGAACCAGAATTCTTCAAACGTCTTAAAAGTCTGGGAATATCTGTAAAAAAGAAACTCAGCAAAAAATACGGGGAGCATTATGTCTACGATTTCACGGGTTGTCCCATAAGGGTGAAAAACACCCGAGCCAGATCATATAAGCTCGGTTATAGTTTCGGCCCGGAAGGGATAAAAGCTGTTTGGAGCGCAAAGAAGGAGACGCAAAGAATGGATGCGGACGACTTTGTCAAGTGGATGCAGGAGAAGGGAAAACAATGCTTTTTCTTTGACGAGCAAGGAAATCTCACCCATGCAGATTTTGCGTTGATGGATAAGCTGCATGAGGAATACAGGCAGGAAAAAGCGGTTCACGGAGATCAAGCGGGTCCACCGGAAGCCTCCGTAGATATTGATGAAAAGCCTTCCGTGATTTCCTCAAATTCACAATCATCCAAAAATGCTGCTACATCCAGAAAATCCAAGCGTTACCGAAGGTCGCGAAAAGCCAAGGATTCTTTTGATGTAATCAAACGGAATATGGCTGCTGTCAACCAAGTAATAAAAGATACATCAGATATCATCAACAGACTATCCGCAGAGCAACGACAGAAAAAGAAAATCACAAAACAATACAACGAAGCTGAAAGCGCCTTTTGCATCGAGCGTAAACAAGATAAAGAGAAATCGTTATAAGGAGGGTAAGGACATGAGCAACAACTTTGATCGTGATACCGGATTCAGTTTTCTGGGCAATCAAAAACTAAATCCTAATCAACTACTTCAGGAAGTGAGTGATCCACAAAAAATCAATCACGATGCAGCCGCTTCCTCTGGCACCGTTAATGCTCTGGAGCTGCTGAACAACGTCATGAAAGCCTTCAATACAGTTGCCGAGATGAGCAACAGCCAGGCGGAAGACGCGTGTGAAGAAGATGAATTATCATCAGCATCTGCTGACAGTCAACCAGGAGATATCAGCGAGCAGAGTCGTCATAACGAGGGAGGATCTTCCAAAAACGAGGAGCAGGCCTCTCTTCCGGTCGTGGAAAAATCAGATCAGAATTCCGGAGCAAAAGCAAGTGAAACTGAATCTACTGATCAGAACAAAACTGACTCTTCAAAAAAAGCGGCAGATTTGTCTCCTAAAGATTCCAACAAACCTTCCTCTAACCTGATGCAGGTCATTATGGACAAGATTCAGTTTTTTCCTTCCTATAACGAAGATGAGATAAAGCCACAAATTCAAAAAGCAAAATACGCATTATCATATTTTAAAACCTATGAAGAACTGCTCAAATATATCAACGATTATTTTTCACCCGGAAAATCAATAAACGAAAGCTTCTTTTTCTATATTCATTCCGTTTATACATTGGATAACCCGGAGTTATTCATCAACCAGTTCAGCTCCGTTCTCTTCTATGATACCAAATGGCCACACAAAGGCGAAATAGCTGAATTCCTCGACAGCATTCCGGCAGGGAACCACTAATGCAAACACAGGCAACGGCAGCATTTTCGGAAACAGGGAACTAGTAAAATTGAAATTTTACATTGAAAAAGGCTTTTTTCGCGTTATAATTAGAGAAAAGGAGGGCGATGATATGCCAGTTGCCGGATATTATGATGGAACGGTCGTAAGGGTAGAGGCCCCATTACAGCCAAACCAGAGAGTAATCGTTATTCCCATAGAAACCGGAGAAGCCGAACAGGAAACTGCATCCGGTTCGTTGAGCAAATATGCAAATCCCGATCTTATTCCAATGGAAAAAGATGCCTGGAGAAAGGCGGCCATAGAGAAACATGTCAACGGCTGATATTATTCTGGATGCTAATGCTGTTCTGAGATATCTCTTAAATGATATTTCTGATCAGCATGATAAAGTTGAGAAAACCATACGTTCATCAAGCTGTCATGTAACTCTTGAGGTACTCACCGAGGCAACTTACGTCCTTGAAGGAGTTTACGCTGCTCCGCGTTCTGAAATATGTGAGTCGTTCCGAAAACTCTGTAGAGAAATATCCGTGCAAAACGTTGATGTCCTGTTAAGGGCATTGGAGATATTTGACAAACCGCCCAAACTTGATATAGTAGACTGCTTAATGTACGGGTACAAAAAATGTCGTGGAATGGAGGTTCTTACCTTTGATCAGAAACTGCAAAAAAAGTTGAACAGTATATGAAAGAGTCGGCAGATGATCTCTGCCGGCTCTTTTTTGTATCCGGGTTCCGTCTGTTCTGTGCAACCATTTTGCAACTATTTTTGTTTTCTAACCGTGTCTTTTCGTGTTTTTCCGTGAAATATGGAATTGCTGGAGATGCTGATTTTACAAGCTTTTCACGTATTATTGAGCTCCGGAAAGTAGACGGGTGAAATTCCAATTCCTAATTTCATTTTTCTATCACTTCTCCTTTATTTTCTAGGTTTCCGGGGATCGCCCCGGTCATATCGAACCATTTCCGCTCCATTTCCGCACCTTTCGCAGATCTTGCCGATCCGTGTGTCATACGTGGAATTCTTTGTCGGCTCTCCCGTCCGGGGATTTATGAATACCAGATCCTTCATCTTACCGCTTTTGGGATCATGACTTGTCGCAGATCCGGTTGATCATCCGTAGGATGCCTCAACGTTCCCTAATCCAGGTCATCTATGACTCCCTCTTTGTTCTCCACAACCTTTTTGCCCTCCTTAAGATTCTCCG
>JAEEGL012428265.1_pt1 | contig 17322 bp, 12 predicted proteins | sample 9134231 | NCBI WGS metagenome assembly JAEEGL01 (sample SAMN16246548, study PRJNA631951) | gut metagenome | biome: gut microbiome; feature: rumen; material: fiber-attached | host: Bos | place: Iran: Karaj | collected 2018-10
GATATGATGCCGCGCCGGAACCTTCCCCAGGAGGTTCCGGTTCATGAGGCGCGGAAGGTGATCTACGAGAACGAACTCGAAAGGCTTGTCAACCGCGAAAAGGTGAACGAGCAGGCGATCGCGATGGCCGAAAACTTCGGAATCATCTTCATCGACGAGATCGACAAAATCGTCGCCAGCGGGAGCATGCACAACGCCGACGTCTCGCGCCAGGGGGTGCAGCGCGACCTTCTGCCGATCGTCGAGGGAACCACGGTGAAGACAAAGTACGGTTACGTCTCAACCGAGCACGTTCTCTTTATCGCCGCCGGCGCGTTTCACCGCGCCCGGCCGAGCGACCTGATGCCGGAACTGCAGGGGCGGTTTCCGATCCGGGTCGAGCTTTCGGCGCTGACCGAAGAGGACTTCTGCAGAATTCTGACCGAACCGCACGGTTCGCTGACCGAGCAATACACCGCGATGATGAAGACCGAAGGGGTCGATCTTGTCTTTGAAGAGGACGCCATCGCCGCGCTGGCGCGTTATGCACACGAGCTGAACCAGACGTCGCAGAATATCGGCGCGCGCCGCCTCTATACGATCATGGAGCGCCTTCTGGAAGAGCTCTCGTTCGAGGCGCCCGATATGAAGATGGGGCGCGTTGTGATCAACGCCGCGTATGTCACCGAGCGGCTCGACCAGGTCGCCGGGGACGAAGACCTGAGCAAGTTTATCCTCTGAGCCGGCAATGAACGAGTTCCGCTGCGACGCGCTTCTGATCCTGACCTACGGGGGGCCGGAGTCTCCCGAAGAGGTCCCGCTCTATCTCGACCGGCTTTTTGCCGGGAGGGACGCCTCCCCCCGCGCCGTTGCGGTGGGGAAGGAGCGTTATGCGCTGATCGGCGGAAAAAGTCCGATCATGGACGAGGCGCGTGCTCTGGCTGCCGCTTTCTCCGAAGAGTTCGCGCCGCTTCCGGTCTTTTTGGGAACCCTCTACGCCGATCCTTCCGCAGAGGACGCGCTGTGCGAAATCGACCGGGCGGGATGCCGCCGCGTCCTGGTTCTGATCGCTTCCCCTTTCGGCGCCGACGGGGTTCGGAACCGCTATACAGAGCGTCTCCGCCGCGCGGCGTTCCGCGCGCCCCGGACCGAGTTCGTCCTGGCGCCCCCCTTCTCAGCCCACCCGAAATGGATCCGCGCGCAGGCCGACCTGGTTCTCTCTCTTCTGGCGGGGGGGGAGCTCGACAGGATCCGGTGGGAGGGACCCGATGAAACGGGGAAGGATGTTCTCCTCTTCACGGCTCACTCGCTTCCCGTGAGCGCCTCCGCCGGATATGCCGGGGAGTTCGAAGCGGCGTGCGGGGCGGTTGTCCGCGCGCTTTCCCCCCGCAGGCTTCTGTGGCACGCGGTCTATCAGAGCCGCAGCGGGCCGGCGGCGATGTGGCTCGGGCCGGATGCCGAAGAGTTTGTCCGCCGGATCCCCGCTCTTCATCCCGGCGTGACCGACTGCCTGGTCGTACCGGTCGGCTTCTTCTTCGAAAACCTGGAGACGGCCGCCGATCTGGATATCGACCTGGCGGCGGCCGTTCAAAAGGAGAACCTGAAATACCGGCGCGCTCCGGCGGTCTCGCGCGCGCCGGAAATCATCGAAATGGTCCGCGGGTTCCTCGCCGATCCTCTGCCGGTGATCGGCTGACTTTTCAACGCCGATATGCACAGCACAGGCTGAACACGGTCGCTCAGCCGACATCCCCCAGCTTGAGCGCTTTGCCGTACCGCCTCAGAACCTGGTCCCGGAGCGGGTGGTGTTCCGGAGCGGCGAGCCCCGGATCGGTTCGGATCAGGATCGCGGCGTCGGCGCGCGCCTCTTCGAGAATCCCCCTGTCGCGCAGTATGTCGGCGATGTGGAAGCGGCAGAGCCCGTGCTGCTCCGTTCCGAACAGATCGCCGGGACCGCGCATTTCAAAATCCTTTTCGGCCAGGAAGAAGCCGTCGGTCGAGCCTGCGAAGATCTTGAGACGCGCTTCCGGCGCGTTGCGTCCTTTTCCCGGCGCCGGGACCAGGGGGAAGGTTTCCTGACCCGGCGCATCGTCCGGCTCGTCCCCCAGCAGAACGCCGCAGATACCGGGGTGTTTTCCCCGGCCGATCCGCCCGCGCAGCTGGTGCAGCTGCGCCAGTCCGAACATGTTGGCGTTTTCAATCGACATGACTGTGGCGTTCGGCACGTCGATCCCGACCTCGATCACCGAGGTGGCGATCAGCACTTCGATCTCCCGGCTCCGGAAATCGGCCATGACCGCGTCTTTCTCTTCCGGCGCCATCCGCCCGTGAATCATTCCGAGCCGCAGTCCCGCCAGGGGGCCGGACGAAAGTTCATTGTAGGCCGACTCGATGTCTTTCAGGCCGCCGTCCGTCTCGTCGACCCGCGGGACGACGACATACCCCTGCCGCCCTTCTTCGATCTTGCGGCGGAAGATTTCCCACCACTCCTTTTTTCCTTCCTGTGTGACGACACGCGTGCTGATCGGCTGCCGGCCGGGGGGGAGCTCGTCGAGAATTGAAATGTCGAGGTCCCCGAAGACGGTCATCGTCATGCTCCGGGGGATCGGTGTGGCGGTCATCACCAGGTAATGCGGATCGGCGCCCGTTCCCGTCTTGAGCCGGGCGCGCTGGCGGACTCCGAACTTGTGCTGTTCGTCGATGACGACCAGGCCGAGCTTGCGGAACCGGACGTCGGCGCAGATGATTGCCTGCGTGCCGACAACGATCGACGCCGAGCCGCTTTCGATCTCGTCCAGTATCCTCTGCCGCTCTTTCGGTTTCTGGCCCCCAAGGAGGGAAACGGTTCTGATGGGGGAATTGTCAAGAAGGCGTGTTAAAAACCGAAAGTGCTGGCGCGCCAGGATTTCGGTCGGCGCCATGATGACCGCCTGATACCCTTCGGCGACCGCCTGGAGAATCGCCGCCGCCGCGACGATCGTCTTTCCGCTGCCGACATCCCCCTGGAGGAGACGGTTCATCGGAACCGGCCGGGCCATGTCGGCGGTGATTTCGCGGATTACCCGCTTCTGCGCCCCGGTCAGTTCGTAGGGAAAGAGGCGGCGCAGGCGCAGAAGAATATCCTCCGCCGGCCGGATCACCGGCGCCTGGAGGTTGATCTCGTGCTGCTGGCGGCGGATCGCCAGCGCCAACTGGAGGAGAAGGAATTCCTGATAGATGAACCGCCGCCGGGCGAGCGCCGCCTCGGCGTCATCCTTCGGCAGATGAATCTTTCGGAGCGCCTCGGCGATCGGAAGGAGGTTGTGCGCCGCGCGGTATTCTTCCGGGAAGACATCATCGACCAGATCGGGAAGCGCGGCGAGCGCCTCCTTCATGAGACGGTGAATCTGGTGCTGCTTGAGCCCTTCGGTGAGGGGATAGACCGGGAAGAGGGTGTCGTCTTCGGGAAGCGGGTCGAGCGCCGGCGTCGAAACTTCGGCCCCTTCGAAGGGGAGGTCGTCATCGTCGTCGAGCCAGACCAGCGCGGGGTGGCTGACCTGGAGATGCCCCCGCTTGTCCTTTCCCGGCTTGGCGGTGATCAGCGCGCGCCGGTCGAGCTGGAACTGGCGCGCCATCCAGGAGGGCATATTGAACCAGACCGCCGGGAGACGGTCTCCGGCGTCGTCTTCGAACGCGGCGCGCGCCACCGCGCCGCGGGAAAAATACGATGTGCGGAAGTCGACGAGCCGCCCGTAGGTGGTCTGCTCAACATCGAGGCGCAGATCGGCAATCCGCGTGAAGCGGGGGCGGGGGCGGTAGTCGCGGGGGAAGAAGAAGAGCAGGTCGCTCGCACGGACCAGACCGAGCCGCTCCAACTGCTGCTGCCGTTCGGCGGTTACGCCGGGGAGCGAACGGATCGGGGCGAAAAGGGGGGCACGGGCGGCGTCGCTCATCAGGACGTTTTCCTCGGATTCTCCTGTGTTTCAGCGGCCTTCTTCCAGACGGGCCACTCCGAACGCGCTGCGGACGTGGAAATCGGGGACCGCGGTCTGGGGATGAATCCAGCTGATCCACTTGCAGTTCTCGTCACCCGGCTTGTCGCTGAAATATTCGCCACGGAAACAGCCCAGGCGGATCTTCCCGTCGGAGGTGAGAACGCCCAGATCGCGCAGCTCCTGCAGCGCGAATTTTCCCTCGACCTCATAGCCCGTCTCGGTCGGCCGGCCGAGAACTTCCAGACTGTTCGAGTCCCACGACGGGTCGAAATGACGGTAGGCGCGGGTCTCGTAGTCGAGGACGCGCCCCTGCGAGTCGATCTCAAAGAAGTAATACGGCGCGGTCGAGTCTTCCGGCCTCATGCCGAACTCGATCCGGTCCTCTTTTGCAATGTCCATCTCTTCGCTGATGACATGCGAACAGACAACATCGTTGTCCTCGACCGTATAGAGGAAGAAGAGAAACTCGCCGTTGTGGAAAAGACGCAGTTCGGTCTTCGGCTGTTCTTCGCCGTCCCAGTAGCCGCGGAACGCGGTGAGCGGGGGAATCTGTTCCCAGACTTCTTCGAGACCGCGCCCATCGATTTCGGCATCGCAGTCGACGTAGGGAATTTTGAGGGGGTTGAGCGCGGTTGCCTCAGCGGTCAGAACCTGCGCCGGAACCGGAGCGGGCGAAAGGAGGAAAAGCCCCGCCGCGAGAAGGAGCGTGCCGAAGATTGTTTTCATGTTTTGTCCTTTCTGACGTCTGTCAGGGCCGAAGGTGTGTTTCAGAACGCGAAATAGCCGCGGGCGTTGTTGTAGCAGATATCGCGGACCATCGCGCCGACCGATTCGAGGTCGGCGGGGATGAACCCGCTTTCGATGTCTTCGCCCAGAACCCGGCAGAGTATCCGCCGGAAATACTCATGCCGCGTGTAGGAGAGAAACGAGCGGCTGTCGGTCAGCATCCCGACGAACCGGGCCAGGAGTCCGGTCATCGAGAGAATCTCGATCTGCTCGCGGATTCCGCGGTACTGGTCGAGGAACCACCATCCGCTGCCGTATTGCATCTTTCCCGGAACCGAACCGTCGTTGAAGTTGGCGGCCATGGCGGCCAGGGCGTAGCCGGAGGCGGGATTGAGGTTGTAGACGATTGTCTTGGGAAGCGCGCCGGCCTGTTCCAGTGAATCGAAGAAGGCGGAAAGGGCACGCATGTATTCCCCGTCGGCCATTGAGTCGGCTCCGGCGTCCCGCCCAACGCGGCGGAGCAGGCGCGTCGAGTTGTTCCTCAGCGCGCCGATATGCAGCTGCATGCACCAGCCTTTTTCGGCGTAGCGGCGGGCGGTCTCGAAGAGAACCGCCGATTCGAGCGCGAGGATTTCGTCATCGGAAAGGGGTGTGTCGGCAAGGATCTTCGCAAACGCCTTTTCGGGGTCGGCGGACGGCGAACGCGTATAGCGGAACGTCTCGAACCCGTGGTCGGCCAGGCGGCATCCGACGGCGTGAAACTTCTCCTGCCGCGCGGCGAGCGCCGCCAGGAGATCGGCAAGCGAACGGATCTCGGTGCCTGCGGCGTCGGCGAGGCGTTCGATCTGCGCGCGGCAGAGGGCCAGCCCCTCGGCAGTGCCGCAGGCGCCCGGCATTACGCTGTCGGGGCGGAAGGTCGGAAGAACGCGGATCGGGAAAGCGCCGCTTGCGTATTCGGCCGCGAGTTTTTCGTGGTCCGACAGGTCAGAGGCCGGGTCGTCCGTCGTGCAGACAACGCGGACGTTCATCTGCATCATGATCCCGCGGGCGGAGAACTCCCGGCGCGCCAGAAGCGCGCCCGTTTCCTCCCAGATCGCCTCGGCGGTTTCGGGGGAGAGGAGCTTGTCGGTGATTCCGAACGGACGGCGCAACTCGAGCGCGGTCCAGTGGTAGAGGGGATTGCGGAGAGTCTGCGGGGCGGTTTCCGCCCAGCGGAGGAACTTGTCATGGTCCGGAGCGTCTCCGGTGATGTACTCCTCGCCGATTCCCGCCGCGCGCATCGCGCGCCATTTGTAGTGGTCCCCGGCGAGCCAGATCTGCGTTATGTTTTCAAACCGGCGGTCTTCGGCGATTTCGCGGACCGACAGATGACAGTGGTAGTCGATGATCGGCATCGCCTCGGCGTAGTCGTGAAAGAGGCGCCGGGCCGGTTCGCTCGTCAGGAGAAAATCGTCATGGACGAAGGGGGGCATCGCTATTCCCTTTCATGCTCGGGGGAGGGGAGGCCGACCGACTCCTTGACCGAGTAGTCGGACGTTTTGCTTTTGCCGTACGAAAGGAGGAGTTCGGCGATAAAGCCGATCGACAGGAGCTGTCCGCCCAGGAGCATGAGCGCCGCCGAATAGATCACCGCCGGACGGCCCGAAAGATTGTATAGCTCACCGCAGGTGCACGGCAGGCGCGAGACCCCCCAGCGGACCGCCAGATACGCCAGGATCGCCGCGCCGAGCGAGAAGAGGAGAAGACCCAGGGTTCCGAAAAGGTGCAGGGGGCGTTTCCCGTAGCCGGTGACGAACTTGACCGACAGGAGGTCAAGAAATCCCTTGATGAACCGGTTGAATCCGTATTTCGAGCGGCCGAACCGCCGGGCGCGGTGCGCGATCACCTTTTCGCCGACCCTGTAGCCGCGCGCGGCGGCCAGGCTCGGGATGAACCGGTGAAGTTCGCCGTAGAGGGATATCTCGCTGAAGAGTTCACGGTTGTAGCATTTCATGCCGCAGTTGTGGTCGTGGAGCCTGACCCCGGTCATCCGGCTGACCATGAAGTTGAAAACGCGGCTCGGAAAGACCTTGTGCCACGGGTCGTGCCGGAGCTTTTTCCATCCGCTGATCACATCGAGCCCGGTACGGCTTTTCATTTCGAGGAAATCGGGTATTTCTGCCGGGTCGTCCTGCAGGTCGGCGTCCATCGAAAAGACGGTTTTCCCCCTTGACGCCTTGAACCCCGCCTCGAGTGCCGCCGCCTTGCCGAAGTTCCGGCGGAACCGGATCCCGCGGACGCGCGGGTCGCGTCCGGCCAGGCGGGTGATCACGTCCCAGCTCCCGTCCGACGAGCCGTCGTCGACGAAGATGATTTCCGATTCCGACTCGGACAGCGGCGCGACCGCGGCCAGCTGGCGGTGGAGCTCTTCGAGTGATTCTTCTTCGTTAAAGACAGGGATGACAACCGAAATATCCATTGTGTAACCTCTGAGCGCCTATTCCCGTGAAGGCTCTTTTTCGATGAAGGGGAGATCCATCAGGAACCGCGCACCCCCTTCCGGTGAATCGGAGATCGACAGCTGTCCGTTATGCTCCTGGGCGATCTTCTGCGCGACGGAGAGACCCAGCCCCGTTCCGCCGCTCTTGTTGACCGAGTAGAAGGGGCGGAAGATATCGGCGCGCTGTTCGGCGGGGATTCCCGGGCCGTTGTCGTCGATGATGATCCGAACGATCTTTTCGTCGGGACGCCACGACGATGTCATACGGACCATCCCGCGGGGGGGCGCCTGGGTCGTGCGGGTGATTTCGAGGTTTTCGGGGAGCGCACGGGCGTTGCGGATTGCGTCGATCGCGTTCGAGACGATGTTCATCAGGGCGCGGTGGATCTGCTCGCCGTCGAAGAAGAATTTCGGAATGGAAAGGTCGGGAACCGTTACGAGCCTGATTTCGAAATCGGCCCCGCGCGATTCGAGGAGTTCCTGGACGTCCTGCAGTATTTCGTTGATGTTCCCGAGCGCAAAGATCGGCTGCCGCTCCTTGCTGAACGAAAGCATGTCGAGAATCAGGTCCGAAACGCGTCCCTGGTTCTTTTCGACGATCCCCCATCCCTTTTGAACCATCTGCTTGTCGTCGGCGGAAAGCCCTTTCTGAATGAGGTAGCTTCCCCCCTCGATCCCCTGCAGAATGTTCTTGATGTGGTGCGAAAGGACTGCGACCGTCTGCCCGACCGCCGCCAGGCGTTCCGCCTGGAGCATCGCCGAGTAATACTGCGTGTCTTCGAGCGCCATCGCCACCTGGTGCGCGATGGCGAACATCAGCTTGATGTGCTCGCGGGTCAGATAGCGTTCGGTCTTCGGCATGGGGGGACGGGGAGCCCCTTCTTCCGGGATACGGGTCTCTTCGGACGGGGGCAGTGCCGGCTCGGTCTTTTCGGCCTGGGGGACGCCTCCGCTTTCCTCCGCCGGCCCGACGATGTCGACGTAGAGAACGCCGACCAGACCGTAACGGCCGATCATCGGCACGCAGATCGCCTCGGACGCCCCCTGCGCGGCGATCTCCTGCAGCAGGCGCGGATTGGGAGTGTCGGTGGTCGAGACGAATTCCTCGTTTTTAATGACGTAGTTGATGACCGACGAACGGATCACCATCTGGGCTTCGATCCCCTGTTTCCGCTTAACCGCTTTGGGGGTCAGTTTGTGTGTTGCCTGGTCGTAGAGGACGAAACAGCCGCGGTCGATCTGAATCCAGTCGAAGATTCTTTCCATGATCTGGTTCAGGAGGCGGTCGATGTCGAGTGTCTGGCTGATCGTGTAGATCGTCCGGTAGATCAGGTTCAGATGGTCCCGTTCATTCTTGTTCCATGCCGAACGGGAGTGTTCGGATTCGCCGGCCGTACGGGGAGCGAACTCGTCGGCGGGCCCGCCGCTTCCGAGCGGCCGTGCCGTGCGGTCGGCCTCATCGTCGGGGGAATCGAAAAGGTCGACTGCGCCGGCTTTGCGCGATTCGGAATCGGCGGTCGAAGTGAACCGCAGAACCGTTCCGCCGAGCTGGATCTGGTCTCCCAGGACGATCCGCTGGCTGACGACCTTTCGGCCGTTGACATAGAGGCCGTTCGAGCTGTTCAGGTCGGTGATATGCCATCCCTTCCCCTCATGCCGCAGCTCGGCGTGCCGGCGCGAGATCTCATCGTCCAGAATTCGGATGCCGCACTTCTGGCCGCGGCCGATCGTGATCACCCTCTCTTGAAGGTTGAACCGGGTCCCGCTGTTTTTCCCGTGTATGACTAAAAGAAAATCCACTCCGGCGCCCCTTCTGTCTACCGTGCCAGCTCGTCGTATCTGGCCATGTCCCGGTCGTAGTCCTCTTCGCGGCCGAGCTGCATGGCCGCCGCCGCCCGGCCGAACCAGAGTTCCGGATCGTTCGGTTCGAGTTCAATGGCGCGGGAATAGTCGTCGTACGCCTCCTGCCACCGGCCGAGCGACTTGTGTCCTTCGGCGCGGAATTTGAACCCGCCGAAATAGTCCGGGTCCTTGGATGTCGCGCTGTTGAAATCGGCCATCGCCGCGTCGAGATCTCCCAGTTCGGCGGTGATCTTGCCCCGCGCCGCCAGAAAGAGCGCGTTTTCGCCGTCGAGTTCGACGCAGCGGTTGAGGTCTTCGAGCGCCTCGGCGGTCTGTCCCGACCGGCGCCTGACCGCGCTGCGGTTGTAATAGATGAGCGGGTTTTCCGGCTCGATTTCGAGCGCGGCGTTAAAGTCAGCCAGCGCGGCGTCGAAATCTCCCAGACTCGAAAGGGCAAACCCGCGGTTGTTCCGCGTATTGACGTCGTCCGGCTCGAGTGTGAGCGCGCGCGAAAAGTCCTCGGCGGCTTCCGCGTACCGGTTCAGGCCGAGATACGCCTCGCCCCGCCCTTTCCGCGCCTCGTTGTTTTCGGGCTGGAAGGTGAGGACACGGTCGAAATCCCCCGCGGCCTCTGTATAGCGGGCGAGCTTCAGCCAGCAGATCCCCCGGAGCATCAGGACGGGAACCTGCCCCGGGCGCTTCTCCTCGGCCAGGGTCAGGAACGCCGCGGCGTCGCTCCAGCGCTGCTGCTGAAACGCGTCGACTCCGTTTTGCAGGTCCCGTTCGGCTTCACGGCGGGCGCACCCGAAAAGGGAAAACGCCGCCAGGAAGAGGACGAAGATCATTGCGGAACGTCTTTTTGTCATGCTCGCGGACCTCCTTGGTCGGGGGTTGATTTGCTGAGCGCTTCGATGATCGAACCGAGTACCGTTTCTTTCTCGCGCGGAGGGCGGTTGTTCCGGTCCGTGAAGAGTTCGACCAGACGCTGCTCGTCGTCCTTGTGGACGAGCGCCACGGCGGTATCTCCCGGCTGGAGCCGGAAATCGGCGTCGGGGAGCTGCGGGGTCGCGTCGCGCACGACCGAAGCCAGAAGGGAACGGCGGGGGAGCCCGCACTCTTTCAGAGGCGACTCGGTGATCGGCGAGTTTTCCTGCGCCGCCAGCTCGACCACTTCGATCCCGTAGCCGAGCAGATACGGATTGGCGAAGGTGAGAGCTCCGCTGTGGAGAAGCCCTTCAACCTGCCGGCGGACCATTTCATGCGGGCTGACGGTGGCGTTGATACCGAGTTTTTCGACCAGTCCGCCGTAGTCGGTATTGTGTACCACGGCGATGACCGAACCGGCGCCGAGCGAGCCGGCTTCAATGCAGCACATGATGTTCGTTTCGTCATCGTCGGTGGCGCCGACGAAATAGTCGCATTCCGCCGCCCGGGCTTCGGCCAGGACATTCCGGCGGCGCGCGTCGCCGTAAAGGACGATCGCCTCCGGAATCGCTTCGCTCAGCCGCTGGCCGTTTTCCTTGTTCATCTCGATCAGCTTGACAATGTTTCCCCGTTTTACGAGGACCTTGGCAAGGTAGAGCGCCACTTCCCCCGCACCGGCGATCAGGATGCTCCGCTTTTTCAGCGGGGCGATGTCGAAGAGCTTCTTGACCCCCTCGATCGCATGCGGCTCTCCCAGGAGACTGACCCGGTCGCCGGGGTTGATGGTATCGGCTGCTGTCGGGATCGATATCCGTCCGTCCCGTCTGATCGAGCCGATCCGAACCGTGCCGGGGAGCTTGAGCTGGTGGAGAGGAACACCTGTGGCCTTGGTTTCCTGTGTAATGATGATCTCCTGCATTTCGGTGTTTCCCTGGGCGAAATGCTCAACGATCACCGAGTCGGGATCGCGGATCCGCCGGAGAATTTCCATCGCGGTCAGATACTCGATTCCCAGAAGAGCGTCGATGCGGAAGTTTTTCCGGAAGTTGAACAGCTTCTGCGACCGGAACAGGTCGGCGTAGACGCGCGCGGCAACCCGTTTGGCTCCCATCGCCTTGGCGACCGACGAGACGACCAGGTTGACCTCGCTGTTATTGGTCAGCGCCAGGCAGAGATCCTGCGTGGCGGCGCCCGCTTCGACCAGCTTTGCGACCGATGAGGCGTTTCCCTGGATTCCGCGGATATCGAGACTTCCCCCCAGAAGATCAATGACATCGGGATTCCGGTCGATGACCGTGACCTTGTGTCCCTCTTTGCAGAGGAAATCGGCGGCCGTCGAACCGACGGTTCCCCCGCCCAAAATCAGCACTTTCATGGTCTATACCCAAAAACAGGATAATACGGCTTTCAGGACACCAGCCAGAGCGCCGCGAAAATGACGCCCAGAAAGACGAGAGTCCAGAAAGCCACCCGACCCGCGTGGCGGCCGATCAGCGGCAGGTCTTCGTGGCGGGTCGCCGCGTAGACCAGGGCAAAGATGACCGACAGCGGAATCAGAAGCCAAAGGGGTGAAAATGTGAAATACGCGAAAAACATCTCTTGTTTCGGGCTCAGGCGTCCTTGCGGCGGATGATATCGAATCCCGTGTAGGGACGAAGCGCTTCGGGGACGGCGATCGAGCCGTCTTTCTGCTGATAGAGTTCCATGATCGCCACCAGGGCGCGGCTGACCGCAATCGCGGTGCCGTTTAAGGTGTGGAGGAAATGGGTTCCCTTTTCTCCCTTGACGCTGTAACGCGCACCCAGACGGCGTGCCTGGTAGTCGGTGCAGTTCGACGTGCTGGTGACCTCTCCGTATTCGTTCCGGCCGGGCATCCAGGCTTCCAGATCGTACTTGCGCCACGCCGGCCCCCCCAGATCGCCGGTGGCGGTGTCGACGACACGGTAGGGGATCCCCAACCCGTCGAATATCTGCCGTTCCAGGCCCAGGAGCTCCAGATGCATCGCCTCGCTCTGCTGGGGGAGGGTGAAGGCGAACATTTCGATCTTGGTGAACTGATGGACCCGGTAGAGCCCGCGCGAAGCGCGCCCCGCGGCGCCCGCCTCGGTCCGGAAGCAGTGGCTGATTCCGCAGAGGCGCAGCGGGAGCCTTTCGGCTTCGATCACGCGGCCGGCCATCAGTCCGCCGATCGTGATTTCGGCCGTCGCGATCATGCTCAGCTGGGTGTTTTCGATCGAGTAGATCTGAGTTTCATTTCCGCGGGGGATGTAGCCCGTCCCCTGAAGAATGTCGTTTTTCGCCATATCGGGAGTGGTGACCGGCGTGAACCCGGCGCGCATGAGCGTATTGACAGCGTATTGCTGGAGCGCCAATTCCAGGAGAACCGCCTCGTTTTTCAGGAAGTAGAACCCGCTGCCGGCGACCCTCGCGCCCCCTTCGAAATCGATCAGGTCGAGCTTCTCGGCCAGCTCGACATGGTCCAGCGGCGTGAAGTCGTAGGTCGGAACCGGCGTCTTGCCGTAGTCGCGCGTTGTGTTGCATGTGTCGTCGTCGCCGATCGGCGCGTCGGGATGCGCCATGTTCGGAATCGCGCGCCAGACCGTGTCGAGTTCGGCTTCAATCCGGTCGAGTTCGGCTTTGAGCGCGGCAGCCTGTTCGCGCACGGCGCGTCCCCGCTCCTTCCGCTCTTCGCGTTCTTCGGGCGTCTTTGCCTGGCCGATCGACTTGGAGACGGCGTTTGCCTCACGGTTCAGGTCTTCGGAAAGGCGCTGCTTTTCGCGCCGGAGCGCTTCGAGCTGCGCGAAACGGTCGACGTCAACCTGCATGTTGCGGTTGCGGCAGTTTTCCTTAACGGCTTCCAGATTTTCGAGAATATATTTGCGGTCGAGCATGAACGGTCCTAATCAATAATCCTGGTGGAACTGACGAAAAACGGTTTCGGCGGAAACACGCCCGGAAAGGGGGCGGAACCGCACTAATTGATTCTCCTCATTTTAGCGAAATTCGGGACAAAAGGAAGTCTCGTCCCGGGGATAATCTTCCCATGCGGCCAGTAGACCGAGATCGCCTTTCCCAGGACGAAACGGCGGTCGACCAGGGGGGGGATCTCCCCGCCGGTCCAGTCCGGATCGGGCCGTCCCCAGCTGCGGCAGTCTTCGCTGTTGCTGCTGTTATCCCCCAGAGCGAGGTACTGGTCGTCCCCCAGACGGATGAAGACCGACCGGGTATTTCCGTAATCCTCCCATCGGTCCGGGTCGGAAAGGAAACGGGCGACGGCCTCTTCGTCCTCGGCGAGGAGTTTCCGGGAGAAGAGATGGTCGATCGGATCGCGCGCGCCGAATTTGAACAGGGACTTTTCGCGGACGACCGGCGCGCTCGTCTCGGTCTCTTCGAGATGGTTCCCCTGCGCGATGTAGTAGGTGTCGCGCATCACCTTGATGTGTTCGACCTTCGCCGGGAAGTTCGCGCCGATCGAAACGGGAGAGAGATCCAGGGGGCCGGGGTCGCGGCTGCGGGGCAGAAGCGCCTCGCCGCCGCCGGTCAGGGGAGCGCAGAGGTCATCGTATTTTCCCTCGCCCGGGAAAAGGATTTCCTCCCTGTTGACCATGAGGCGAAGCTGTTCGTCGATGTTGGCGAAGAAGAGGGAGTAGGTATTCCCCGGCGTCAGAGGGCAGGGGGCGGACTGCGGCTCGAATTCCGGCACGGTCGGCATTTCGAGGGTGACCTTGCCGGCCGAAAGATCGAATCGCGCGCGCATCGGAACCCCGCCCTGAACCAGTTCGAGAGCCAGCTCGGCCGGGACGCCGGCATCCGGCGCGTAGGGGGTGATGTTCAGCGAGACGGCCAGTTCTCCCGTCCAGTTGTACCCCAGCGCGGCGTAGGAGTGATGCGCCGCCGTTTCGGGAGTGTTGTACGCGTTCATGTCCGTGATCAGTTGCGGATTGTTCGGAATGACGCCGCTCTCTCTCAGGCCGGAGGGGAGCGAACCGGTTGCGGCGGCCGTCCATTGGCGCGAGGTGGGGATGATGTGACGGTACCGGAGCCATTCGAGATGGTCCTCATCGCGTGCGGGGGGGGCATTGGCGCATTTGAGGAGAGGGACCCCGCCGTCCGGCGCGGGGACCCGCCTGCCGGAGAAGAAGAAACTCCGTCCCTCGTCGGTCGGCTGCCAGGCAAGGGACTTTTCCTGCGCCGCGGCGCGCTGATCCTGCCAGCGGGGGGGCCAGCCGAGATTTTCGAGGGGGAACGGAGGGTAGTCGTTGTCGTAGACGACGCGCAGAAGGCGCAGAAGGTTCGGGGTCGGCTTGCGGAGAATCCGCATTTCCGGCTCGAGGGTGTCTCCCGGCCGGCGCTCTCCGGCGAAGAGGTTCCCGTACTGGATCCGGATATCCTCGTTCGGCATTCCGACGAACCGTTTGATGTAGTTTGTTTTCAGGTCGGCAGGGGAACGGAAGACGGTGACATCCCACCGCCGGATCGGCCGGAAATCGCCGATGAACTTGTTGACCAGAACCCGGTCTCCGGAGAAGGAGATGTCACTCGAGTCGAAACGCTGGGTCAGGCGGCATTGCGGGCAGGTTCCCCCCAGGACGCGCGACGAGGTCGCGTTGTTCTGGCGGTCCCGCTCTTCGCTGGCCGAGACCTGGAACGGAAATCCGCACGCCTGGCAGTGCACATCCTTATGCCGGCCCATAAGAGTCGTCGCCATCGAGCCGGTCGGAATGACGTACGCTTCGGCTTCGTAGAACTTGAAAACGGAAGCAAGGAAAAGGGCGATCGCCAGCGTCTCGAGAAGCTCACGCGCCGAGCGGTGCCGGGCGGAGAGGGCTTTTCGGACAGCTTCGAACTGGTCGGTTTCCTGAACGGAATGAGGTTCGGACATCGGTATCCTTATGCGTCGGGGGGAAGCTCGGAATCTTGCCGCCGCGCCGCTGTACCAAACGCGGCCGTGTGGAAAAGGACTTAAAAGAAGCCGCCAGACGACGTGCCGGAAGGAATGACGGAACCGGCCGAACGAGCGGTAAGATCCAACGGTTCCATTATACCCGCGGGGGAGTCCGCCGCAAGACGGTCGAAAGGGGAAAATCAGCGGTTGCGGGAGCTGAGAATCTGCTCGACGCGCCGGACCGAGTCGGAGAAATCGTTCTGTTCCCCCTGTTCAAGCCAGAGATCGACCTTCTTTTGCGCGGCGGCGACGGTGCTGTGGCTCCGGCCGCCGAAATGGCGCCCGATCTCGGAGAGGGCGCTGCGGGTGTACCGGCGCGCCAGCCACATCGCCAGCATCCGCGGGTAACTGCAGGCCCGCGAACGGCTCCGGCCGCGCAGCTCTTTGGCGGGAACGCCGTAGACGCTGGAGACCGCGTTTTCGATCTCTTCGAGAGTAATCGGCACCTGCCGGCAGGGGGCCAGCGGATCGAGAATGGCTGAAACCGATTCGAGTGTGGCGATGTCGCCGCCGGTCAGGAAGGCGGCGTGCAGAAGGTTCAGCGCACCGGAGAGCTGCCGGGCGTGAGCGGTGAAGCGCGAGACGACAAAACGCGCGATCTCTTCGGGGATCTGCAGACTGCGCTTTTCGGCCATCTGCCGAAAGACGCGCAGGAGCGTTTCGCGGTCGGGAGGTTCGATGCCGCAGACGACCCCCGATTCGAGCCGGGTCCGGAGTTCCGGCCTGAGAAAGGTCATTTCGGCCAGCGGGCGGTCGGCGCTGAAAATCATCTGTATCCCCTTGCTGCGGAGCAGATCGATAAGGCTGCTCAGTTCGCGCTGGGTCGCGTCCCGCTTCTCGAGATTCTGGATGTCTTCGATGACCACGAGATTTGATTCGGTCAGACGGGAACGGAAGGAATTGTCTCCCCCCGGTTTTTCTTGGAACCCCCGGATATACTGCCCGGTGAACTCATCAGCGGTGAGGTATTTGGGAGTCTTTCGGCCGCGGTTCTTCCGGAACTCGCAGTAGACCCCTTCGAGCAGATGGGTCTTGCCGACGCTCGTCGGACCGTAGATCAGGACGGGATTGAGCATTCCCGGACGGGAGATCGCGATATCGGCAATCCCTTTGGCCGCGCTGTTCGAGACCCCCGTGATAAAGGTTTCGTACGAGGCAAAGGCGCGGCCGGCGGCGCGTTCGGCGCGCCGGTGCGGAACCGGCTTGGCGCCGGGCGCCGGTGTATCGGAGGGGGCGGAATGCGGGGCGTTTTCGGTTCCCTGCCGGTACTCAATCGAACGGCTGTCCAGAGTCAGATTATCGGCTTGGGCGCGTTCCGGCCGGGTGTCCGACGGCCGGACGAGGAAACGGACCGGCATCTCTTTTTGGAAGAGATCGCGGCAACACTGGCCGATGTCGCGCCGGTAATGCTTCTGAAGCCAGTCATGCTGGAGCGCGTCGGAGGCCGTTACGACGACTTCCCCTTCGCGGCAGGTCAGATCAACATTGTAGAACCAGCGGCTGAATCTGGTCTGACCGATCTGGCGGACGAGTTGTTCGCGCAGAGCAGGCTCGATTTCCCTACCGGATGTTAATTCCATTCGTATGCTGAAACGCGCGCCCAAGGGGGCGCGGACGAAGTTCTTTTTGTTGAAAGGAAACAGCGGCGCCGGCTTTTGCGCGGTTCGGCGATCGGGGAACCTGCGGGATTCTGTTATACAGAAACCGGAAAGCCGGCACGAATCAGTTCTGTGTTACAAGGGGCCCGCGGACGGCGGAACGGTGAACCGGACCGCCCGCGAGGTTTCCCTGGACAAGTGCGATTGTAGTCAGATCTGTCCGGTTGTCAAACAAACCGGGGAAGGGAAAGGCGGAATAATTCCGAGAACAAAAATCAAAGACTCCTCATATCACGGGTTTTCCGGCGAAAAAATTTTTTTAAAAAGAAAAATTTTCTTCCGAACGCTGCGGCGCGTTTTGTGGAAAAACTGTTTTGATGCGGTTTCAACAAAATATTTTAATTGCCCAAATTGCCTGTTTTAATCGTTTTAACACTGTGTGATATACAGACAGGCAGAAAGAGGGCCGGTAAACCGTTTCGGCTTACCGGCCCTTTGGTTCGGATTGGAGACTTCGGCCTTCTTCGGCTTTACGGGATGGCGTAGGCCGCGCCGACGATTGCGCCGGCTTCGATCAGGGCGCCGCGCATCGAGATCGGACAGGGCTGGATCATGTTCGGCGCGCAGCTTCCGGGACGGTAGTAGCCCAGGTCATACACGCACTGCGTCGGCGGATAGGTTCCCATCAAGTAGGGAACGAACGGGATCGTGATCCAGAAGCGCGCCCCGGAGAGGGCCGGCTGGAGAAGCGGGCAGATCCCATGGCCGTAGCGTTCAAGCTGAACATCCTCGAAGTAGAGGGGCGTGTGGCAGACGGCGCCCGCCTTCCAGTTGAAGACGATCGGGGTCGGGATC
>JAEEGL012456948.1_pt1 | contig 17322 bp, 21 predicted proteins | sample 9134231 | NCBI WGS metagenome assembly JAEEGL01 (sample SAMN16246548, study PRJNA631951) | gut metagenome | biome: gut microbiome; feature: rumen; material: fiber-attached | host: Bos | place: Iran: Karaj | collected 2018-10
CTCTCTTCTCCAAAAAAATTCACGAAGCCTACTCTTGATGAAATCGTTTCTTATTGTTCGGAACGCAAAAACAATATCAACGCTCAACAGTTTTATGACTTCTACGAGTCAAAAGGTTGGAAGGTCGGAAGTCAACCGATGAAAGATTGGAAGGCTTGCGTTAGGACTTGGGAGCAAAGAGAGAATCGTGATACCCCGAAGAAGGGCGCTACGGCTTCAAAGTATAATCGGGAGGACGAAGAATGAGAAGTCTTAAAGAATTAAAAAACGACTTCGCCACCGGTAAGGAAAAGTTAAGAGATGACGAATACTTGGGCGAAGACGGGCTTCCGCATTGTAAAAACTGTAATACAAGCCGATTCTTCGTTTCTCCCGAAGGGGACTTCACGGTAAGGACAAATTGTAAATGCCTTCAAGAAAAAGCCGACGAAGAGCGCAAAAAAGAAGAAGCGCAAAAAAGGCTCGAAGCATTTAACAGTCGCAAGAAACTTTCTCTTCTTGGAGAACGGTATAAGAATCTTATGTTCGAGAATGCCGTTATCACGGAGAACAACAACAAGGCTTATACGAAATGTAAGAACTATGTCGATAAAAGCGACGAAGTTTATCGGAACAATATCGGGCTTTACATATACGGAGACAATTCTTCCGGGAAGACCTTCTTGACTGCTTGCTTATGCAACGAGTTGATATGGAAAGGCTATCAGTGTATTTACACGAATCTCGCTTCAATTCTTAACGAAATAAGAAGTTCTTACGACGGAAACGGTATGGGAGAGTGTGAGTTATTGTGGAATCTTCAATCTTTTGACTTCGCCTTCATCGACGACCTTGGAAAAGAATTTCTCGGAAGAGAGTTCAACTCCGGGAGCGCAAAGTGGGCGGAAGAAAAACTCTTTGAAGTTCTCAATTCAAGATACAACGCAAAAAAGCCGACGATATTCTCATCGAATTACTCTATTTCGGAACTTGCAAGCGTTCTCAATCTCGACAAAGCAATTATTGAAAGGGTCAATGAAATGGCGACGAGAATAATCAAACTCGAAGGCGATGACTTCCGAAAAATCGTTCGTGAAGAAAAGAGCAATATAGCGAAGTCGCTTGGGATATAGGTGTCAATATGGGAAATACAATGAGAGATATGGGAATGCAACGCTCATTATTCGACAACAATGAATCAATTAAAGCAAACTCAAACCCAACAAAAATCCGGACGGCACATTGTTTATTCGAGCAATCAGGAACCTTCAAAAACGAATTTAAGGCACTCGGTATTAACGCTTACGATTACGATATTCTTAACGACTTCGGCGAGACAGACTTTCAGATTGACTTGTTTTCAGAGATAGAAAAGGCTTACGGGGGGGCGGTCTTTGTTTGATAATTTTACGAGAGACGATATTGTGTTTGCCTTTTTCCCTTGCACGAGATTTGAAAATCAAATACAAATGGCTTTTCGTGGAATTGGAAACAGTTTAAGAAAGTGGTCGATTGAAAGAAAACTCGAATACGATTTGCAATTACATAAGGAACTGTCTGAACTTTACGAATTTATTACAAAAATGGTTATAGTTTGTTTGCGGAAAGAATTACGGCTTATTATCGAAAATCCTTATTCAACGCAGCATTATCTTGTCAAGTATTGGGCGATACCGTCAACAATAATTGACAGCGACAGAACAAAACGGGGAGATAGATATGTTAAGCCGACTCAATATTGGTTTATAAACTATAAGCCGTCAAGCAATTTTATTATGGAAGCAGTAGCAAATAACAAGTCAAATAAAGACATACCGCATTGTAATCCGGCGATTAGAAGTTTAATTCACCCCGATTATGCAAAAAGATTTATTAAAGAATTTATTTTATAAGGAGAAATTAAAAATGAAAAAAATAACAATAGAAGAAACGCAGTTTGAAGAGATACTTAAAGGCGTGTCAAAATCGTGTAGTTGCGATGATTACCGTCCCGAATTGAAGTATATAAGATTCTTGATAAACGACGGAGAGATGACAGCATACGCATTAAACGGTTGGATTGCTGCAAGGGTTTCTATTCCGTTCACTACACAACCGGGAGAATCTGTTGAGTTTTATATCTTGCCGATTAAGTTTAAGGCGAGTAAGAACGGCGGAAGGAATGTAGAAATAACAATAAATGACAATATTGTATCTGTTACAGTTCCGACCGATTATGGCAATTTAGCGTATCAATTCGCACAACCAAAACCTTGGACTATCAAGATTGATAGTATATTTGCAGGCGCAAGGGAACACGACCGGGAAATAGGCGTAAATGCCAACTTAATGATTAAATGCCTAAAAGCAATATCGGAAACCTCTCTCGACACGAATAGGCTTGCGATAATTGAATCTAAACCGAGCAAAACGAAGCCTTTTATTATAAGGTCGAGCCGGAAGGGGTTTACCAACGAGCAACTTATCCTTCCCGTAAAATATGATTGGTCGGAGGATTAAAATGAGTAAATGTAAAGGCTGCCAAGCCGAAATAGTATGGATAAAAACGGTAAACGGAAAGAATATGCCGTGCAACGCCGAGAAGACGACAATCGTAACGGAATCAGGCGAAACGATTATAGGGCATATTCCGCATTGGGCGACCTGCCCGGCGGTAAACAACTTTAAGAAGGAGAGTCAAAAGTGAAAAGATACACGCACGAAGACGAAAAATTAAACAGCCTATTAGGTAAAAACGTAAAAATCACCCTGTTTGACGGTGTGGTTTACGAAGGGAAATTAGGCAGGGACGCTTGGGATAAATCATATTATTCGATACATTACAACAACGGTGGCACGCTTGCTTTTCGCAAAACGCACGTAAAAAAGGTGGTGGAAGTATGGTAGGCGCATTATACAGCATAAACAGACCGCACACCGATAATATAAAGTCGGGGCGGAAATTATGGGAAATAAGAAAATCAAAGCCGAATATACCCGTTCCGTTTCCTGCCTTTATATACGAAACGAAAAAGAAAGGCGGGTGTGGTAAAGTAATCAGCGAGTTTGTTTGCGATGAGATTAAAACAATAACAATGCCTGCAAACTTATCCCAAGATTTTTTAGAGCAAGCCTGCTTAAGTGGTAATGATATTATGAAGTATTTAGGTGGCGATTTCTATAAAACTTTTTACGGCTTACATATAAGCAACCTTAAAATTTATGACAAGCCGAAAGAGATAAGCGAGTTCAAAAAAGCGGGATTTATGACGGAAGAAGAGTGGCTTTTTAATCTTTATCCGAATACACATTGTCATTATGAAGCGTGGGCGAAAAAGTTTGAAATTAAAAGTCCGCCGCAGTCGTGGTTTTATGTGGAGGAAATTATATGAAACGCAAAAAATTTGAATTGATAATGGATTTTTTTACTTGTTTACTTTTGATAGTGGGGTCGTGGTATTGCCTTTGGAGAAGTTTTTACAACTTTTATTACGAATATCTTGAAATGTCGGCGTTTGAATTTTTGGCGGCGATTCACGGTATTATTGGGAGCGTGTTATATATCCTTTATGTTATCCCCGACGATATTAAGAAAATCAAAGTAAAATCAACCATTAAAGAATTAGAAGAACTTTGTTCGACCGGGAGCGGCAAGAACGAATCGGAAGCACTCTACGAAATTTTTGCGTGGCTCTTGGATAATCAATACGACGAAGCGGACAACTCCGACGATTTACTTAAAAACAAAGTCTTCGGCGTTTGGGGCGACGAGTTGGCAAAGAAGGCGGAAGAATACGGCGTGGATATAATCGACCTACGACCGACAGAAGAAACGATGAAATATAGGAGAAAAGATAAATGAAAAAGACGATTGATATTTTGGACGTGCTTCCGGAGGAAGCGGTAAAACAGGTTGACGAACTCGGATATGACCTTTTAAGGCAAAAGGGATATAAGGTTGACGGGATAGAACTCCCGGAGAGACAAAAAGAAATCAAGGCGGAGATGAAAAAGAACGGCGACGAACTTATTTATTTCGGAATGGTAGATAAGGACACGAAGGCGATTCTTATATGGTTCGAGATTCATCACAACAAAGAGAAAGTTTTGACGAGCCGTGGATTAAAGTTCTTGCCGAAGAACGAAGGAGGGCAAGGTGGAGAAGGAGAAGATAAAGAAAGACCTTCGGACACTCCGAAAGATAACGCATAGCATAGAAGTCGCTCTCGCTTGCAAAAAGAATCACGAGAATAGAATCGAGTATCTTAAACAATCGAAGCAGACTCCGGAGCGTGTGGCGGAAATAAAACGGCTTGAAATGATTTTATCGAATCTACATATAGAAGACGCTATCCGCAAGGCAAGCGTTCTCGAAGAAGTCTATGTTTCCGCAATCGACAAATTAGAGCCTCTCGACAAGACGATTATCATTGACGGATATATCAACGGAAAAGCCTATTGGAAAATCGGAAGGGACATAGGATACACGGAAGCGGGAATCCGAAAGCGTTTAGAGAAAGCAATAGACAAATTATCCGATATATTATGAAAAAATCTATACGGGGCGAAAGTGTATCGTCCCGTATCGTTTTTTTTATGCGATACTTTACGATGAAGGAGGGTAAATAAGCCGTGAAAGATGAAAGAGAGATTGAGAAAAACGTGGAAATGGTTAAGAAAGAACGTCTTTAACAAAGAAATGTTCGTTTTTGTCTTAATAGCGGAAGCGATTTTTTGGTCTCCTTGCATAGCAACCGGTTTAATGGCTCTCATAATCAATCCGTGGTATTGGGGAGCGTTCGGCGCAATAATAGCATTTTGGGCAGGACCTCTCACTCCCGCAGTTCCGCTTCAAATAGGGCTTGCAATAGCCTTAAAGAAGTTGTGGGAGAAACTACGGAGAACACAGCGGGGTAATTCAACGGTAGAAAGCGTGGGTCATAACCACGAAGTAGAGGGTTCAATTCCTTCCCCCGCAACCAAAACCCAAGACGGTTTTCTCCCGGATAGCGCAGAAGGGAGTTGCGAGCCTTGTGAGTGGGGTAGCGCAAAAGGCGGCAAACTCTCAAATCATATCTCAAAAGGAGAATAAAGAAATGGCTGAAAACATTGTCAAAGACGAAGCGAAAGAAAGAGTAGAAACGGAATTACTCGAACTTAAAGAGAAAATCGTAAAATTATCCGATTTCCTTTTCGGAACGAAAATAGCGAAAGTTGGTATCTCTTTTAGAATGAGAAGTCTTTTAAGACAGCAGTTAGAGAATATGCAAAGATACGCCGAGGTTCTTCAAGAAAGGCTTGCTATATGGGGTAAGACCGACGAAGAATTAGACGAAAAACTTCACCATTGTTATTAAGGGGACGAAATGGCAAAGGGAAAGAAGTATAACGACGACATAAAAGAGAAAGCCTTCGCCCTTCTTGCAACAAATAATAATCCGCAAGTAATAGCGGACGAATTAAAAATTCCTTATACAACGATTAAGACGTGGGAAAAGAAATGGCTCAAAGAATCCGAGAACGGGTCTAAAAACGGCAATTCCGGCGGGGATACGAAGAATAACGAAAAGAATCTCGTAGAACTTCGTAAAAAAAAGAAGGAAGAGTTTGTGGAGAACGCTTGGGGGCTTATTGATAAGGTAAGAACGCTTCTCGAAAGAAGGCTTGATAGAGCAATAACGAGCGAAGACAAGATAGACGAACTCGTTGAAGAGATAACACAGTTAGACCACAAATCTTTAACAGATAATCAAAGGAAAGCACTTTACAGTCGTATCGCTGCAATAAAACTTGACAATGTTAAAGAATTGTCGGTGGTTCTCGGAACTCTCTACGACAAACAGGCGCTCGCAAACAAGGAAGCAACGCAAATCGTCGAAGGTAATATCACGGTCAAGAAGTTCGAGGACTTTTAAGAATGGTAATAACGGTTAAGGACATTATCGCAAAGAGAAAGCGGATATGGGAAGAGAGGCACGATATAGAATACGACAAGCAACTCGTAAGGGCTTCGGCGATAAAAGTTCTATCCACGCCTACGCTTGCGAAAGAAGTTCAGGATAGACCGTATTTACTCATCGAGACAGCCTTCTATATCGTCAATAAGAAAAGAGAGACTGTTCCTTTTTTCCTTAATGAAGTTCAAAAGGACTTTATAGAGAAGTTGGAAACGCTCGGAACAAGGAAACCGTTCTTTATCCTTAAAGGCAGACAACAAGGATTTACAAGCCTTATTACGGCGATTCAGTTGTCTTTTGCGATTGTAAGAAAGAACTTCGCCGGATTCACAATGGCGGATAGGACGGACAACACCGCCGCCATATTCAACGACAAAGCGAGAGTCGTCTATGATAGACTCCCGGACGAATTGAAACCGTCGGAGAAATTCAATTCGAGAAACGAACTATTCTTCGACAAACTAAATTCATCGTGGCGTATAGCGACAGCGACGGAGCAAGTCGGACGGTCAAGGACATTAAACTTCGTCCACTTCTCCGAAGTTGCATTTTACGAGTGCGACTTGTCTTCGCTTCAAGCGGGTATCGGGGAAGCGATAACGGCAGGAGCGATTCAAATATACGAGACTACGGCAAACGGCTTCAATCAGGCGAAAGACCTTTGGGATTCGGAGAGTTGTCATAATCTTTTCTATGAGTGGTGGCGAACTCCGGAATATCGCTCGCAAGAATACGAATATTTGGAGACGGAAGATTCGTGGCTTTTGGAAAGGATAAAACTTCTCAAAGAGTTAGGTCTCGACCGGGAACAAATAACTTGGTATTGCAAGAAGTATGACGGCTATCTTGACAAAAACACGATAAAACAAGAATATCCGATTACTCCGACAGAAGCCTTTGTTTCAAGCGGAGATTGTGTCTTTGACAAGGAAGCGATAAACGCTCAACTCGTCCGTGCTTTGTCCTTGCAAGCCGTTAAGAAAGGCTATTTTACATACAAGAAAGAGTGTTTGCCGATTAAGAACGAAGAAGGCGGAATCGCTGACGTAGAGTGGAAGATAAGCAATATCAAATTCGTAGAAAGCCGTGAAGGTTATATCACGATTCACGAAGAGCCGAGAGTGAAGAAGAATAAGGACGAAGAGATTATCGGATTAGCGCCTTATGCACTCGGCGGAGATACCGCAGGAACGGGAAAGGACTTCTTCACGGGGAAAGTGATATGTTGTCTCGATGAGAGAACCGTAGCAACGCTCCATAAGCAATACATTGACGAAGACCTTTATGCGGAGCAAATGTATTGTCTCGGAATGTATTACCACGAGGCGCTCATAGGAATCGAAATAAACTATTCGAGACAGCCTACGAGAATACTTCAAAAGAAATATTGCTATCCGAACCTTTATTTGAGGGAACGCCTTGACGGTGCCTCGGATAAGCCCGTTATGGATTACGGATTCGAGACAACCGTCCGAACAAAGCCCATAATTATCGGGGAACTCGTGGAACTTATAAGAAACGACGCTTCGATAGAAGTTGACGTTGCCACGCTGAAAGAGATGACTACCTTCGTTAAGAAAGACAACGGACGAATGGAAGCGCTTGACGGTTGCCACGACGACCTTGTAATGGCTGACGCTATCGCTCATTTTATCGGAAAGAAACAGCGTAGGGAATGGCTTGACGTAAAAGTGAGCGACAATGAATTTATAGAAAAGAACTTCAATCTCGAACAATCGGAAGGGAATGGAAGTTTTATGACTTGGGAGGAGTTTTAATGTTTATATCGAAAAAACGCTTTGATGAATTACGGGCAAGGCTTGACACTTTGGAAATAAAGTGCGACTTGCTCGACTCGGAGAATAAAAGGCTAAAATCGAGCCTTAAAGCGCAAGGCGTAAAGATAAACGAATTAAGCAAAAGAACAATCTCTCAAACTACTTTGGCGAAAGACGCTCCGCCTTCGGTCAATGATATAATCGACGAATGGCTCAACGGCGAGGAGGAGAAGAATGGCGATTAAGGAAAGAAACGACCAAATAAACGAAACGACAACCTTATGGCAAGATTATGAAAACGGTCTTGCCTATCAGTCTTCTACGGGAATATCGAAGAAAATTCCGAAGTTCGTTAAGTTTTACGAAGGCGACCAATGGGCTACTCCGACGAAAAACACGAAGAACCTTCCCCGTCCGGTTGTAAACATAATCAAGATGATATGTAGGAATAAGAAGAGTGCGATTTTATCTACTCCCGTAAAGATTATTTATCGGGCGGAAGATGAAATGGCTGACGTAGAGAAGTTTAACAACTTCGCCGACTACATACAAAAGGAAATCGGTCAAGAATCGCTCGACAAAAAAGCGATAAATGACGGCGTTATAAAAGGCTCGTATTTTTATCACTACTATTGGGATTCCGAAGCAAAAGGCAAGGACGGAGCGAAAGAAGGCGGTTTGCGGTGTGAAATCATCGACCCGCTTAACATATTTTTCTCCGACCCGACACAACTCGACGAGCAAAAGCAAGAATGGATTTTAATTGCTTCTCGTGAGAATGTTAAGTCCGTAAGGGCAAAATGCGATAGCGACGTAGATATAGAAACGATTGTATCCGACGAAGCCGACAATAAATACGGGGTTATAGAACAAGAAGGCGATAAACTTTGCACCGTATTGACGAGATACTTCCGCAAGGACGGAGAAGTTTTCTGTGAGAAGGCAACTAAAAGCGTGATAGTTAATAAGCCTTTTGCAATCACTCCCGACCTTGAAACGGCGGGGAGAGAACTCGGTTTTGAAGAAGATACTCCGGACAATGTAGAAGAAGACGCTCCGAATAACGCTACTCCGGATAAGCCCGAAGACAAATCTCTTATTCCCGAACAGACGAAAGCGTTTTTATATCCGATTGTCGTAGGCAATTACGAGATAAAAGAAAAGTGCATATACGGTCTCGGAGAAGTAGAAGGTCTTATTCCGAATCAAAAGGCGATAAACTTCAATATCGCTATGGCACTTCTCAATAGTCAAGAAATGGCGTGGGGAAAATATGTAGTTCACCCTAACGCATTGAAAGGACAAGTTATAACGAACGAACCGGGACAAGTGATAGTCGATTATTCGGGGACACAAAACGGCGTTCGCAAGATGACGGAGCAAGTAATATCGGGACAACCGCTTCAAATCATAGACACCATAACACAACTCACGAGAGTCGTAACGGGTTCTACGGAAGTTATGACGGGCGAAACGCTCGGAGCGGGAATGTCGGGAGCGGCGATAGCACAATTACAAGCGCAAGCGTCCCAACCTATCGAAGAGTTAAAAGACTCTTTTTGGCTCGTTAAGGAAAAGCAAGGGAAAGTTCTCGCACAATTCTTCAAACTTTACTACACGAGCAAAGAGTTTACATATATGGCTTCGCCGTCGGAGATAGAAAAATCTCAATTACCGAATACGGAAGCCCCGCAGATGACAAACACGACGGAAGGCGAAGAAATTCAAATGACGGACGTATTCAATAGCGACGACTACAAGGGAACGGAGTTCTCGATTGTCGTTGAAGCAACTTCCGGAACGAAGGCTTCCGCCGCCGGCGATATAAACGCTCTCGACGTGCTTCTTGCAAAAGGCAATATCTCTATCAAGACTTATTTGAAAGCGTATCCGAAAGACGCTCTCTCGAATAGAACGGAAATCCTAAAAGGGATAGAAGAAGACGAACAGAGTCAAATTGCCGCCTTAACACAACAACTACAACAAGCGCAAGAGCAGAATATAGAACTTGCAAAGGTGGTAGAACAGCAGAAAGAAACCGTCGATAAAGTTGTAGCCGTTATAAAAGAAAATAACGAGTTAAAGACCTTGATAGCGAATCTTTATTCGGAGGCTTCCGCAAAGATAAAAGCGGCGAATCAGCAAACGCAAATCGGAAACGCAAAATTAGCCGAGACCACGAAGGACGCTTCCGATATGGCACAAGCGATATATAACAATATTCAAAAAGGGGGAAATCCGAATGTTGTGTCCCAAGTGTAAAACCGAGATGACGGTAAAAAGGATAAACAAAGTGGCAGTTTTTGTCTGTCGGAATCCTTCTTGTCCGAATCATAATAAGCCCGTGAAGGCTCAACAGGATAGTAAATAGGCAAAGCCTATCGCTATAAAAAATATTACGCAGGGAAAAGCGAAAAAATCCAAAGGAGATACTTCTATGCCGGAAGAAATAAAGGAAACAGCGAAAGAAACCGTGGAGACCACGGGGGTTGTCGGCGACGCTGACGACAACAAAGAGACGGAGAATGTAAACGACGGGGAATTTAACGACACTCCCGAAACCGAACAGAAAACGGATTCGGAAGAAAAGCCAAAGCCACAGTCGAAAGAACAGAACTCCGAAAACGCTCGCCGTAGGCGTGAGGCAGAACGCCAAGCCGAAATCAAAAAGGCGGAAGAGTCGGCGAGAGAAAAAGCCATTATCGAAGTCCTTAACGGCAAAAATCCCTACACCAACGAGGAAATGAAAGACCACGCTGACGTAGAAGAATATTTGCTTATGAAGGAAATCGAGAAAAACGGCGGAGACCCGTTATCGGACTTCTCTAAATATCAAAAAGATAGAGAGAGAAAGAAAGCCGAAGAAGCCGAGAAGCAAGCGAAAGAAAAGGAATGGTTTGACAACGACTATAAGGAATTTCAAGCCAAACACCCGGAAGTAGATATTCAATCGCTTATAAAAAGCGAACAGTTTCAAAAGTTCGCCGAAGGCAAAGTCGGTAATCAACCGCTCTCCGAAATCTATGAAGATTTTAGAGATTTTGTGGGCGAATACGAAAAGAAAGCCAAACAAATGGCGAAACAAACGCTCGCAAATTCAAAAGCCTCGCCCGGTTCTCTGTCAAGCACGAATCCGGTCGATAGTGGTTATTTTACGAGAGAGCAAGTTTTAGCGATGAGCCAAGAAGAAGTTCACAAAAACTATGACAAGATTCGTGCAAGTATGCCGAAATGGAAATAAAAAAATAAGGAGGTAAAACTATTATGGCATATCAAAACTTTATCCCTACCGTATGGAACGAAGGGATTGAAAGAGAACTCGAAAGACTTTGCGTGTTCGCCGAAGACTGCAACCGCAAATATGAAGGTTCTGTCAAAGAGAAAGGGGAATCCGTAAAGATTCTCGGCGTGGGTAAACCCACTATCAAGAGCCTTGCGAAAGCAAACCGCAACAACGACATAGATTCGCCGGAAGAAATCGAAGATACTTCCGTGATTATGTATATCAACCAAATCCGCTACTTCAACTATATGGTAGGCGACATTGACAAAGCGCAAGCCGTAGGCGGAGTTATGGACGCTTTGGAACAGGAAACTTCCGAAGGTCTTGCGGACGAAGTTGATAAATACATAGCGAGTTTTGCCGTTGATAGCAACGTTAAATCGCTTTACGCAAGCGGAAGCGAAGTGAAGGTTGTTTCGGGAACGGCAAGTTCGGGCGAAAAGAACGTTCTTCATATTCTCGATGAAGCGATTCAAAAACTTTACGAGAACGACGTTAAGTCCACCACGAAAATCGTCGTAACTATCTCTCCGAGATTCTACACGCTTTTCAAACAGGCTTATATCGACAAAGACACCGACAATTCCGAAATGCTTAAAAACGGCAGAGTTGGGAAATACGGTAATGTTATCGTTAAAATGTCGAACAACGTCCACAAGACGAGTTCCGGCGCTATCGACAACATTATGATTCGCACCCAAAGGGCGATAGCGTTTGCGAAACCGCTTACTCATACCGAGCCTTACCGCCCGGAGAAGAAGTTCGCCGACGCTGTAAAAGGCTTCATTCTCTTCGACGCCAAAGTCGTAAGACCGAAAGAAGTCATCAATATCAACGTTAAATACGCATAAGGAGGTAAAGAATTATGGCGAAATTTGCTACCATTACGGTTCAAAAGTTAAGCGACTTCAATAAGTTCGCTACGGAAGCGGCGTTTTCCGGTATCACGACCGCACTCGCAAGCAACGGCGCAAGCACGGCTTCCTACGGCGCTTGTTTTGAGATGAGCGAAAGAGATGAAAAATATCTCATACTCGTCCAAAACGTAGCGGTGAGCGGAGACGATAAGACCGTTACGATTAAAGCGGGGAACGGTATTCAGGGCGTTTCCGACGTGGCGAAAGCCGACCTCGGATACGGCGAATACACTCTCATCGCTATCGAAAGCGGAAGGTTTAAGAACGTTAAGCCGAACGATACGCTCAAAGCGTTAAGTTCCGCTATTTCGTCCGACCAGATTGAAGCGAAAGGGAAGGTATTCATTACCGGCACGGACGCAAATATCAAAGTTGCGGTATTCTGCTTACCCTAAAAACTACAAAGAGCCTATCTGTTATAGGTAGGCTCTTTTATGCAATTAAAAGGAAATACGGGGGTTCGATTCCTCCAAATTGCTACAAGGAGACGGAATTATGAAATACGGGGAAATAAAGATAGAAGCGTTGAAAATTATGTTCGTCAATAACGGAGACGACATACGATACGAAGATATTGAATCTTACGAGCAAGACGACACTTATAGCGGGTATCTCGTCAATATGCCCGGAAGTATAAATCGCTGTTTTTCCGAACTCGAACTCAAAGGAGTCCTTCCGTCCAAGTCAAAGGTTTTAAGCCTTTCCGAAGGGGTTGCAAGCGGTGCATTTATCCGTTTTGACCTTGCTTCTTTGATAAGCGACTTTCACGATATAGACCGAGTTGTGAGCGAGACTTCTTATGGGGACTATGACGGAGATTGCGACTATAAAATGGAAGGTAATACACTCGTCCTTGACAGATTCGACGAAGACGACGATATAACCTACACGGTTTTATATAAACCGACAATCCCAAGAGTAAGTTCGGAAACCGACAACGACACGGAAATAAGTATTCCGGAGAATATCGCTTCGAGTATTCCGTATTTTATCAAGGGCGACTTATATCGTGATGACGAGCCAAATGAAGCAAGCGAAGCGAGAAATTGGTTTGAAGCGACAATCGAAGAAATACTTCTTAAAAAGATAAGCAAGGCAAACAAGGTAAAAAGCGTTTATTCGCAAACGGAGTGAGTATGAGAGCAAACACGAGTATAAAACTAAAAACGAGAAGAACTCTCAAACTTTCCGATTTTAAGGGAGTTGACTTTTCATCTTCTCCGCTCGGCGTTCGTAATGATAGAGCCTCGAATATGAGAAATTTTATCAATAACTACGGCGTAAATCAAAAGCGGAACGGGTGGAACGAACTTATTAAAATCAAATACAATAACGAACCGCAGAAGATAAACGGGATTTTCGAGTATATAAACGGAAGCCACAAAGATATTCTCGTCCACGCCGGAGCAAGGTTTTATCGCTTATATAAAGACGCTAACGGGAAATATCAAACGACCGATATTACTTCATCGTCAACTTACAGCCCGGCGACAGTCAATACGGCTTATTTGAAAGACCAAAGAAGTCAAGCCTTCTTCAATAAGGGCAGAGCGTATATTATCGGTTGCGGAGACTATCTTGTATATGGCACTTGGAACAACGGGACTTCTTATGAACTTCGCAGAGTGGCGAATAATATAGACACTTATATTCCGACGACAACTATCTCGATTGACGACGATTCCGTTGTAGATGATACAAGGGGAAGCCTTGACGACGTGAATTGTCTTTCATCGAAACGGATAAATCAATTACTCGGAAGTAGTGAAGCGAATAAGACTTGGACTCTCGATTCGGGGAGCATTGATAATAATACTACCGTAAATATCGAACTTCAAACGATGAGCGGAGACACTCCGACGACATTGACGATTACAAACTCCGGCTCGGATAAGACGAAGTTGTATGATAGCAATAATACGCAAGTGGGGACGGTCAACTTTGCGACCGGGCAAATCACTTTAACGATAGCGACCACTCCGCAGATTGAAAACCGAGACAATATTTTCGTAACCTTCGAGCATTCGGTAAGCGGATATATCGACAGGATTAAGAATTGTAATTTCGGCGTTTTGTTCGGTGTGAGCGGAAACACGGACAGACTATTTCTTGCGGGAAATTCGGATTATCCGAATATTGACTTCCACTCCGAAGCCGACGATTATACCTATTTCGGAGACCTGAATACCGCTTCAATGGGAAGCGACTCCGTGGCTATCGAAGGCTATGGAAGATTGTCGGATAGCACTCTCGTAATTTATAAGTCCGAGACTTCACAAGAAGCGAGCATTTTCTATCGGACGGGTGCTTATAAAGAGACCTACGACTCTAACGGAGATATAGACACTATAAGGGGCGTGTTCCCGACTTCCGCCGGAAGTATAGGCGAGGGTGTTATAAGTAGATACGCTTGCGCCAACTTTGCGGGAGACAATCTTATTCTTTCGAGAAACGGAATTTTCGGAATCGTTCTTGCGGAAAATGTTGCAACGACCGAAAGATATACGAGAGAGCGCTCTCGCTCGATAAATGAAAGATTGAAGGAACACGCCGACCTTTCGGAAGCCGTGGCGATAGTTTATAAGAATAGATACTATCTCGCCGTTGACGACGTAGTTTATATAGCCGATTCAAGGCATAAATACACCGCTTCCGACAATATAGACAATTCCTACAACTATGAATGGTGGTTTTGGGATAATTGCCCCGTGAGAGTATGGGCGAATATAGACAATACGCTTTACTTCGGAAGCAAGGAAGGTCAAATCTGCGTTTTCGATAACGAATACACCGACAGAACTTATCAGGACAGCGCTGCGGGCGACCTGTCCTTCGATATTTCAAACAACAAGGTAACCTATAATCAAAGCATAGGGATAGACCTTGCGGAAGGCGATATTGTAAAGATAACTACTTCGGGATTTTATGCGCTTGTCGCTAACGCCGTTACAGTTTCGGACGGAAAGATTATAACGGACGCAGAGAAGATTTTATCCTTCCACGACGGAATGACCGTCTATGCGGATAACGTCGGAAATAGCGGGCTTGCAATCAGCGACAAGTATTTTATAAGAGACGTTGACAATGGCGAGTGTTCTTATTGTCTCGAAGATGAGAACGGAGACATTGTATCATTAGCCGAAGGCGGATTCAATCTTTACATAAATATTTCCAACATAGAATTATATCTCACGAATATCACGGAAGATTCCTTTCAACTTCGTGAATATAAGGCGGGCGATATTTTAATTCTCGCAAAGTATAACGATACATTACCGTCTTCTCCCGTGGCGAACTTCACGCACAAGAAAAATGTGGTGGCGGAATGGTTTACTCCGATATTCGACCTTGGGACGAACGAGTCAAGCAAAACGCTTCTTAAAATGGTTATCTCGACCGAGCCGGAAATAAACGGAAAACTTTCTTTCGGATATGAGACAAGAAGCGTAAACAAACTCATCAATGCGAAGGGAATCAACGTGTTTTCGTTTGACAATTTCTCGTTTGAGAATTTTTCGTTCGACACGGGCTTTGCAAATAGTTATTCCGTAAAATGCAACGAAAGGAATTTTAACTTCATAATCTTCCGCTTTGTGTCGGACAATGATAGCAACTGTATCGTGAATAATTTCACAATCATCTATAAAATCAACAAGGCAAACAAAGGGGTGCAATAGTATGGGAAAAATACAAAAAACAAGTAATGAAGTAAAAGCGGCAATACAAAGGAAATCCGCCTACTCTCTACCGAATAACCCGACCGATTCAGGCTACAAGGCAAACGATATAAGAAACGCCTTCTATAAGCCTATAATCGACGCCGCAAATTCTGCTCTTACGGAGATTGACCGAATAGTCGATGAACTTAACGGCGTTCTCGGATATTCCACGAAAGGCGTGGATTCGGTCGAAAGCGTTACGGGTATATACTATCACGGCTCGGACAAATTGATTTATACCTTTGCGGATAGCAAGTTTACCATAAGCGGATACGAAGGAACGGAAGCGGTTGATTTAGTTCTTCCCGCTTCGGTGTTCTATGACGGCGCTTATTATCCGGTCGTGGCTATTGCGGCGGAAGCCTTCAAGAATAAGGCAATCACGGGGATAGAGATTCCTTCGTCAATTCTCACGATAGGCAACTCCGCATTTTACGGTTGTTCGGGTATAACAAAAGCGACACTCTACGGAAGCGTTTCACTTGGGACAAACGCATTTACCACGGGGCTTATAGACTTCGACGTGCCGAAGGAAAACTTGGCAACATATCAATCGACACTTGCAACTTACGCTCACAGTATTACGGGCTTCAATACGATTCTTAATAACGCAAACGAAATCGTAACGCTGAAAAGCGACAAACTTGATAAAGTTTCATCGTCAAACGCAAACGAAAGAGTATATGCAATAGGAACGACGGGGGCGCAGAAAACGCATAAATTAGTTTCTACTCCCACGGCAGACGAAATTCCTATTTATCTCACGGGCGGACGAATCAAAGTCGGAACGCCGACGGAGAATAACGACTCCACACCGAAGTCCTATGTAGAAGGAAGGCTTGCTTCAATGGGCGCTTATATCGACTTTACGATTAACCCGTCCACCTATGTTATGACTCTTAACTTAAAGAACGAAGCGGGGACGGTGTTAAGTTCGGGGACGGTTGACCTTCCGCTCGAAAGTATGATTTTAGGGGCGACCTATTCAAACGGTGTCTTAACTCTCAATATCAAGACGGCGGACAATTCATTGAATAACACTTCTATTGACGTAAATATTTCCGACCTTATAAGCGGGCTTGTGAGCGAATCGGACTTCAATGAAGAAGTTGATAGGCTCGATGATAGGATAGACGATACGAACGACGACCTTGACACGCTCGCCGCCGAAGTTGACCAAAAAGAAATTTACGCTCACGCCGCTTTCCACTCGGAAGAATCGGAGACGGCGAAGAATTATACGAAGGGCGGGGGAACGGATAAGAAGTTCCGTCAAATCGAGAAAGACACGGCGACGACGATTGCGCTCTCTATGGATACGGATTATAAGTTGACCGTTTCGCTCTTGAATAAGAAAGGAACTGCGATAAGTTCCGGCGTTGTGGACTTGCCGATAGAAAGCCTTATAACGCAAGCAACCTATTCGAGCGGAGTATTAACGCTTACCTTTCAAAGCGGAGACACGGCGGATATTGATATTTCGTCGCTTATAAGCGGGCTTGTAGCAGATACGACGACGATTAACGGGAAGAGACTCAATGCAAACATAACGCTGTCCGCTTCCGACGTAAACGCCTATGACAAGACAGAGACTTTTAACAAGACCGAAGTAAATAACCTTTTACAAGCGATACAACTTCGAATCGACAACTTCACCGTGGATTGCGTAGGATACGCCGTAATGTCGGAAGAAGCGAATAAGGCGAGAGA
>JAEEGL013596361.1_pt1 | contig 17322 bp, 18 predicted proteins | sample 9134231 | NCBI WGS metagenome assembly JAEEGL01 (sample SAMN16246548, study PRJNA631951) | gut metagenome | biome: gut microbiome; feature: rumen; material: fiber-attached | host: Bos | place: Iran: Karaj | collected 2018-10
AGGGGTCATGGGGTGGAAGAGTTGAAAGTTGAAAGTTGGGAGTTGAAAGTTGGGAGTTGAAAGTTGTAAGTTTAAAGTTGTAAGTTTAAAGTTGGGAGTTGTAAGTTCGAGTGGCTAGTTCGAGGGGCGGGTCGCGAGGAGTTCGCGGGCGAGGGCGGTGACATTTTCGGCGGTGAAGCCGTAGCGCTTGGCGAGCTCCTTGTAGGGGCCGGAGGCGCCGAAGCCTTCCATCGCGAGGATGCGGCCTTCGGGGCCGGCGTACTTGTGCCAGCCGAAGGAGACGCCGGCTTCGATGACGAGGCGGCGCGTCACGGCCGGGTCGATGACCGCGTCGCGGTAGTCGGCCGGCTGCTTCTCGAAGAGTTCGCGCGAGGGCATGTCGACGACGCGCACGGTGGCGTCGTCGATCGCCTTCGCGGCGGCGAGGGCGAGATGCACCTCCGAACCAGTGGCGATGAGGAGGATGTCCGGGCGCCCTTCGCGGTTCTGGAAGAGGGTGTAGGCGCCCTTTTCGAGCGAGCGGGCGGGGGGATAGACGGAGCGGTCGAGGATGTCGAGGTTCTGGCGCGTGAGCAGAATGGCCGTCGGACCCTCGGTGTTGCGGAGGGCGAAGACCCAGGCCGCGGCGGTCTCGGTCGCGTCGGCGGGGCGCAGGACCGTCGTGCCCGGCACGGCGCGGAGGGCGGCGATCTGCTCGACGGGCTCGTGGGTCGGGCCGTCCTCGCCGACGTAGAAGCTGTCATGGGTGAAGACGAAGATCACCGGGAGCTTCATCAGGGCCGACATGCGGAGGGCCGGCTTGCAGTAGTCGCTGAAGACGAAGAAGGTGCCGCCGAAGATGCGGAAGCCGCCGTGGACGGCGACGCCGTTCATCACGGCCGTCATCGCGAGCTCGCGGATGCCGAAGTGGATGTTGCGTCCGGAATAGTCGCCGGGGGCGACGAAGGGGAGGCCCTTCATTTCGGTGTTGTTGCTGGGCGCGAGGTCGGCCGAGCCGCCCACGAGCTGGGGCAGCGCGGGGGCGAGGGCGTTGATGACCTTTCCCGAGGCCGCACGCGTCGCGATGGGCTTTTCAAGGTCGAAGGCCGGGAGGAGCGATTCGAGGTTGTCGGGAAGCTCGCCGGAGAAGTGGCGGTCCCAGGCGACGGCCAGGTCGGGATGGGAGGTGCGCCAGGCCGCGAAGTCGCGGCGCCACTTGAGCGACTTGCGGTGGAGGGCCGCCAGACGCGACATGAAGAGGTCGCGGACTTCCTCCGGGACTTCGAAGGACTTGTCCGGGTCGAAGCCGAGGTTCTCCTTCAGCAGGCGGATCTCGTCTGCGCCGAGGGGCGCGCCGTGGCTGGCTGCGGTTCCCTGCTTGTTGGGGCTGCCCTTGCCGATGACCGTGTGGGCGATGAGGAGGGTGGGCCTGCCGCAGGGCTTCAGGGCCTTGGAGAGGGCCTTGTCGATCGCGGCGTAGTCGTGGCCGTCGGTCTCGATGACGCGCCAGCCGTAGGCCTTGAAGCGCAGGGCCGCGTCGTCGGAGGTGGAGAGGGAGGTCGCGCCTTCGATCGTGATGGCGTTGGAGTCGTAGACGACGACGAGCTTCTCGAGCTTGAGGTGGCCGGCGAGCGAGCAGGCCTCGTGGCTGATCCCCTCCTCGAGGTCGCCGTCGCCGCAGAAGACGACGGTGCGGTGGCCGACGGGGGAGAAGTCTTCGCCCGGAGTCGTGAAGCGGGCCGCAAGCATGCGTTCGGCGAGGGCCATGCCGACGGCGTTGGCGAGACCCTGGCCCAGCGGCCCGGTCGAGGTTTCGACGCCGGCGGTGTGGCGGAACTCCGGGTGTCCGGGCGTCTTGCTGCCGCATTGGCGGAAGGCCTTCAGGTCGTCGAGGGTGAGACCGTATCCCGCGAGGTGGAGCAGGGAATAGAGGAGCATGCTGCCGTGGCCACCGGAGAGGACGAACCGGTCGCGGTCGGGCCAGGCAGGGTCCTTGGCGTCGTGGACGAGATGGCGGAGCCACAGGACGGCGGCGACGTCGGCCATGCCTAGCGGAAGGCCGGGGTGGCCGGAGTTGGCGGCCTGGACGGCGTCGGCGGAAAGACAGCGAATCGTGTTGGCCGCGAGGGCGAGTTTCTTGGCGTAGTCAGGTGTCATGTCTGGATTCCTTTCCATCAATAATCGCAAATCCCGCCCTTTTTTTCAAGTCGCCGGCGCAAGGCCGGCCAGGCGCTAGAGATCGACGAGGGTGAGGGCGTTGAGTTTCCGGCGTCGCGCGGGCCAGTCGGCCATGCGTTCCGACATCAGCGCCTTGAAGGCCGGCCCGTGGTTCGCTACGCGCAGGTGGGTGAACTCGTGCACGACGACATACTCGATGCAGTCGAGGGGCGCCTGCGCCAGCTTGAGGTTGAAGCGCATCGTCCGCCGGGACGTGGTGCAGCTGCCCCATTCAGACGTCATGTCGCGGATGCTGATCCTGCGCGGCGACTCGCCCAGGGTTTCCGCCCAGCGCGTCGCGAGCGCCTCGATGCAGACCTGGAGCTTGCGCGCGAGGAAGTCGCGGATGGCGGCGGCGCGCTCGGCGCGTCCGCTCCCCGGCGGGACGCAGACGGCCAGCCGTCCCGCTTCGTCGATGAAGGCCTGCGGGGAATAGCCGGGCGCCTCGTCGATGGCAAGGACGCGCCGCTGCCCGAAGACGGGCACGGTCTCGCCGTCGGAGAGGTCGTTGCGCGGCTTGGCGAGGACGGCCTCGCGCCGCTGGATCGCCCAGCCGAGATGGGTCTCCAGAAAGGCGAAGGCCGCGCTGTCGGCGACATGCCACGGAACGGAGAGGGCGATTGTGCCGTCGGTGCGCACCCGGATGGTGATCGACCGCGTGCGCCGGCGCGTGACCTCGACGGGAAGGCCGCGGAAAGTCGCCGTTGTCGTGCGGGTCGCCATGGCATGTGAAAGGGTGGCGGCGCGACGGCGGCGCCGCGCAGGCCTCCCGTCATTCGTAGCGGGAGCGGAGCGCCTGCTGCAGGTCGAAGACGTTGTCGAAGTCGCTGCGGGCGTCTCCCTTGTTCTTGGCGATGAAGCCGATCTTGACCAGGTTGAAGACGATCTCGCCGAAGTCGTTGGTCGTCTTGATGCCCCATTCCGCCAGCGTGAAGGCCGCCATGGGGCCGTATTCGTCGAGGGCGAAGTCCTTGAGGCCGCGGGCCAGCTCGGCGCCGGAGAGGGGGCGCTGCTTTCGCGAGTCGGGATTCATGATGAAGTCTTCGGAGTTCTCCCGCGCGTAGTCGAAACCGTCGCGCACGAAGAAATAGGCCTCGGCGGCGTAGCGGGGATCCTCGATGACCAGCTGCTCGACCGCGCTCTCGAGCGTGGTCTTGTATTCACCGTATTCGTTCATGGCGTCGAAATCCCTTCCGTTGCGCTGGGGACGGACGGCCGCGCGAGCGCGGCGCCGAGAAAGCAGAGACCGAAAATGGCGGCCGTTTCGGTTCGAAGGACGAGCGGGCCGAGCGAGACGAGGTTGGCGCCCGCCGCGCGGAGGGCGTCGTATTCGGAGGCGGAGAAGTCGCCCTCGGGACCGACGAGCCAGGCGATTGCGCGGCCGTCGTCCGGGCCTTCCGGGGTTGCGGCGGAGAAGCGCTGCGCGGCGTCGCGGATCGGAACGGCGTCCGGCGTGAGCGCCCCGGCGAAAAGGGCGGCGCCGGCGAGTTCCGCGAGCGCCGCGTCGAAGGGAAGGGGGGCGAGGATTTCGGGCAGGAAGTTCGTGCCGCACTGGCGCGCGGCGTCGAGGGCGATCTTCTCCCAGCGGAGGCGCTTCTCCTCCGCGTCGGTGGCGTTCGCGAACTTGACGACGCAGTTCCGGGAGAGAATGGGGAGAATCCGCGCCGCGCCAAGCTCGACGGCCTTCTCGATCGTCCAGTCGAAGCGGCTGCCCTTGCTCACGCAGGCGCCCAGGACGAGGGAAGGGGAGGGACGCGGCTGGCGGCGGAAGGGAGTGACGCGCGCCAGCGTCGCGCCGGACTTGTCCGCCGCGTCGATGCGGAAGGTCGCGGCCGCGCCGTCGCCGTCGAAAAGCTCGACCTCGTCGCCCGCGCGGAGCCGGAGCACGGTCGTGAAGTGGCGGGCCTCGGCCCGTCCAAGGAAGACCCTCTCCCCCTTGAGGTCTTCGGCTGCCACGCGGTGGCGGTGCATTACTTGCCGTCCCGCTCCTTGGCCTTCAGGAGGGCCTCGCGGTTCTTGAGGAACTCGGAGGTGCGTTCGGCGAACTTGCGCATCTCCGGGTAGTTGGCGTCCTTGCAGGCGTCGGCGAAGGCCTCGAGTGCCTTCTTCTGCGAGGAGGAAAGACCCTCGGGGACTTCGACGTTGACGCGCACGAACATGTCGCCGGTCTCGCCGCGGAGGGAGGTCAGGCCCCTGCCGCGGTAGCGGAAGGTCTTGCCGTTCGCCGTTCCGGCGGGCACCTTGAACTGGGCCTCGCCATCGGGCGTCGGAATGGAGACGGAGCCGCCAAGCGCCGCGACGTGGAGCGGCACCGAGATGTCGCAGAGCAGGTTGTTGCCCTCGCGCTCGAAGAGCGGGTGCTCGCGGACGACGAAGGTCACGATCAGGTTGCCGTTGGGGCCGCCGCGGAGTCCGCTGTCGCCGAGGCCGGGGAGGCGCATGCGGCTGCCGGTGTCGACGCCGCGCGGGATCTTGACGGTGACGGTCTTGCGCTTCTTGATGCGTCCGGTGCCGTGGCAGTCGTGGCACGGGTTGGTGACGATGGTGCCCTCGCCGTGGCAGATCGGGCAGGTCTGCTGGAACTGGATGAAGCCGCCGCCGGCGATGACCACGCCCTTGCCGCCGCACTGCCGGCACTTCTCGCGCTTCGAGCCCTTGGCTGCGCCGGTGCCGTTGCAGGAGGGACAGTCCTCGGAGAGGGGCAGCTCGACGTCGCGGCTCCCGCCGAAGATCGCCTCCTCCAGCGTGATGGCCATCTCGAAGTCGAGGTCGGCGCCGGGAACCGGGCCGTTCGGGTCGCGCCGCGCGCGGCGGCTGCCGAAGAAGCTGCCGAAGAGCGAGCCGAAGATGTCCTCGAGGTCGCTCGCGTTGGTGAAGTCGCGGCTGAAGTCGAAGCCGCCGGGGCCGAAGTTGATGCCTTCGTGGCCGAATTGGTCGTAGCGCTGGCGCTTTTCGGCGTTGCTGAGGACTTCGTAGGCCTCCGACGCCTCCTTGAACTTGTCGGCCGCCGTCTGGTCGCCTGGATTGCGGTCGGGATGGTACTTCATCGCCAGCTTGCGGTAGGCCTTCTTGATCTCCTCGGCGGAGGCGTCCTTGGCGACGCCCAGCACCTCGTAGTAGTCGCGTTTCTGCTCAGCCATGGTGACCTCCTGGTCGTGGGGTTACTGCGCGTCGTCGGGGGCTTCCGCCGCCGTCTGCGGCGCGCCGCTCGAGACGATGACCGACGCGGGGCGGATGACCTGGTCGCCCATCCGGTAGCCCTTGCGCGTCTCGTAGATGACGATGCCTTCCGCCGCCTCGGCGGAGGGCTGGTAGGCGACGGCCTCGTGCACGGCCGGGTCGAAGGCCGTCCCGACGGACTCGATGGTCTCGACGCCGCCTTTCTTGAGGAAGTCGGAAAGCTGCCCGAAGACGATCTTGACGCCGCTGGCGAAGGGGTCGTCGCCGGCCTGCGCGATGGCGCGCGTGAAGTTGTCGATGACGGGAAGGAGCGCCTCGTAGACGGCGGCGCTGGCGCGTTGGTAGGTCTCGGCGCGCTCCTTGGCGGTGCGGCGGCGGAAGTTCTCGAAGTCGGCGTAGAGCCGCACGGCGCGATCCTTCTCCTCGGCGAGGGCCTTCTTGAGCGCTTCGACCTCGGACGCGCCGGCGTCGGCGGCCTCGTCGGTCTGCGGGGCCGCTTCGTCGGCCTGCGCGGCGGCTTCGCCCTCCGCTTCACCCTCGCGGGCGGCCTCCTCGTTCCGGGCGGCGTCGGCGGCCGCCTCGGCGGGTTCCTCCGCCGGGCCTTCCGCGTCGTTCGTCCTCTTGTCGTCGATATCCTGCATCTCAATCTCCTTCAAAAAACAAAACCCCCCGCTCGGCTTCCGCCAGGGCCTGGGGGTCTCAAAATGGTGGTGGGGCTTGGATTCGAACCAAGGAAGGCGGATGCCAGCAGATTTACAGTCTGCCCCGGTTGGCCACTTCGGTACCCCACCGCAAATGATGTGAAGTATTATGCCACAAACTTCGCAAAAAGTCAATGAAAATTTCTTGCCGCGGGACGGCGGCGGCGGATTTCCGCGTTTTTGGTAGAATAGAAGGCGTCGGCGCGTGCGGCGCGCGGGCGCAGTCTGAAGTAGTTCAAACAAGGGATCACCACCATGACCAAGAGTCTCGAGGATTATGTCGAAGCCATCTACAGGCTCATCGAGGAGCGCGGAAGCGCCCGGGTGGTCGATGTCGCCACGAGGCTGCATGTGAAAATGCCGAGCGTGAACAACGCCGTCAAGGAACTCGCGCGCCTGAAGCTCGTCCGCTACAAGAAGTACCGCGAGATCGTCCTGACGGAAGAGGGTTTCGCCGTGGCGCAGAAGATCTACGAGTACCATGTCACGCTGAAGAACTTCCTTCTCTCCCTCGGCGTCTCCGAGGAAAACGCGGAAGCGGACGCCTGCGCCATGGAGCACATTCTCAGCGAGGAGACGATCGCGTGCTTCCGCAACGCGACGGAAAAACGGATTTAGCGAAATGGCCGGCCGAATCTTCACCTCAAACTGGCACACCCACACCTTTCGCTGCGGCCACGCGGCCGGCGACGCCGCCGACTACTGCGCCGCGGCCATCCCCCTTGGCCTGACGACCCTGGGCTTTTCCGACCACATGCCGCTGCCGGCCGGCGTCGAGGCGCCGGCGCCGATGTGGCAGGGCGTGCGCATGCCCTTCGAGGCCCTGCGCGGCTACCGCGACGCGATCGCCGCCGCCAAGCGCGATTTCGCCGGCCGGCTCAACGTCTTCGCGGGAATCGAGGCGGAGTGGTACGCCGGCTTTGGCGAGTCCTACTACCGCGATGTCTTCCTCGGCGAATACGGCCTTGAGTTCCTGGCCGGCGCCCCGCACTACTTCCAGTTCGACGACGGCGCGTGGGGGCAGCCCTGGTTCCGCGTCTCGCTTTCCGAGCAGACCCGCTACTGCCTTTGCTACGCCCGCCATGTCGTGAAGATGATCGAGACCGGCCTCTTCGCCTTCATCGCCCATCCCGACCTTCTGGGGGCGTGCTGCGACTGCTGGACGCCCGACAGCGAGGCCGCCTCCCGCGACATCGCCCAGGCCGCGCACGATGCCGGCGTCCCCCTGGAAATCAACACCTCCGGCTTCCGCAAGAACTGGCTCCCCGACGCCAACGGAGTCCTGCGCCAGCAGTATCCGTGGGAGCCCTTCTGGCGCGTCGCCGCCGAGGAGGGGTGCGTCGCACTGGTCGGCACCGACGCCCATGCCCCCGAGTTCCTCTGCACGCGCGTCCGCGACGCCTACATTCTGGCCCGGCGCGTGGGCGTCACGGTCACGACTTTCGCCGGCGCCGCGAACGGCCGTCTCATTCCCGCCGCGACCTAGGTGCAAACATGGCCCGAAGCGAAAGACTCTTTCTGTCGCCGCCGCACCTCTTCGGCAAGGAACGCGAATATGTCGCGGACGTTTTCGCGTCGAACTACATCGCGCCGGCGGGCCCCATGCTCGGACGCTTCGAGCGCGCCGTCGCCGACGCCGTCGGCCCCGGTTTCTCCGCCTGCGCCCTCTCCTCCGCCACTGCCGCAATCGATTTGATCTGCGACGGCCTCACCATCGGCGCGGGCGATGTCGTTGTCTGCCCGTCGCTGACCTTCATCGCCTCCATCGCGCCGGCCGTGCGTCGCGGGGCGCGTCCCTACTTCGTGGACGCCGACCCGGACAGCTGGACGCTCTCCCCCGACGCGCTCGAGGAGGCCCTTGCCGCCCTTGCTCGCCAGGGCCATCGCGCCAAGGCCGTCGTCGCCGTCGACCTCTACGGCCAGTGCTGCGACTACGCCCGGATCGCGCCCGTCTGCGCGGCGCACGGCGCAATTCTCGTCGAGGATGCCGCCGAGGCGCTCGGCGCGACATGCCGCGACGCCGACGGCGTCTGGCGTCCCGCCGGCTCGTTCGGCGCGGCCTCTGTCTTCTCCTTCAATGGAAACAAGATCGCCACGGCCTCCGGTGGCGGCATGCTCGTCTCGCGCGACGCCGCCCTGGTCGAGCAGGCGCGCTTCCTTTCGCAGCAGGCGAAGGAGCCGCGTCCCTACTACTACCACGAGCGCCTGGGCTACAACTACCGCATGAGCAACGTCTCGGCCGCAATCGGTCTCGGGCAGTTCGAGACGCTCGCCTCCAAGGTGCGCCGCCGCCGCGAGATCTTCGCGCAGTACCGCGCGGCCCTTCCAGAACTTGCCTTCCTGCCGGAGCCACCGTGGAGCCGGGGGTCGCGCTGGCTGACCGTCGCGCTGCTCGACGACACGTGCCAGGTCGAGGCGGCGATTGCCGCGCTCGAGGCCGAGAACGTCGAGGCGCGCCGCGTCTGGAACCCGATGCACCTCCAGCCTGTCTTCGCGGCGGCCCAGCACGGCTCCTGCGATGTCGCGGAGTCGCTCTTCAACCGCGGCATCTGCCTCCCCTCTGGGGACGGCATGGAAGACACCGACGTCGCCTTCGTCGCGGAGACGCTGCGGCGGGTTCTCTTCGGCGGCGCGTGAACGGACGGCGGAAATCCGCATCGACCTTTCCCAACTTTGGAGCAAAAATGGGCGAAACCAACCTTCCTCACGACAAGGCCTTCCCGCAGGGGGAGCGCATCCGGGTCGTCCTCGTCTCGCCGCTTTACGCCGGCAACATCGGCTCGGTCTGCCGCGCGATGGCCAACATGGGGCTCTCCCGCCTCTATGTCGTCGATCCGCGCGTCGAGGAGGCCGACTGGCCGAACGCCGCCGTGATGGCCGTCCATGCCAAGGACATCCTCGCGAAGAGGGTCACGGTCCCGACGCTGGCCGACGCCGTCTCCGACTGCGCCGTCGTCGCGGGGACGACCGCCCGCGACGGCCTCTACCGCCAGCATGTGAAGCTGGTGCGCGAGGCCGCCTCCGAGCTGCTTCAGGCGACGGCGACCGGTGACGTCGCCCTCGTCTTCGGACGGGAGGACAACGGCCTTGAAAACGACGAAGTGCAGCTCTGCACCCACCTCGTTCGCATCCCCTCCGCGCCCGCCTACCGTTCCATCAACCTCGCCCAGGCCGCCATGATCTGCTTCTACGAGCTCTTCTCCGCGGCCGACGCCTATGCGCCCCCGGACGAGAAGTCGCCTCCCGCCTCCGCCCGCCATCGCCAGCGCCTCTTTGAAATCTGGCGCGCGGCGATGCTGGAGATCGGCTTCATGAAGGAGGACAAGGCCGACCACATGATGCAGGGCTTCGCGCGGATCTTCTCGCGCGGGGTCAAGACCGAGGACGACGCCAACATCCTCCTCGGCGTGGCGCGGCAGGCGCAGTGGGCGAAACGCAATTGAGAAGCGAGGCATGACCATGACATTGCATCTTGGAATCGACATCGGCACGACAAAGGTCTCGGCGGCCATCGCCTCGGCCGACCTCTCCACTCATTTCTACGCCTCCCGCAGCCACCACGCCGACCTCTCCGCCGGCCCCGACAGGGCGGAGCAGGACTTCGCCGCGATCGAAGCCGCCCTTGCGGCCGTTCTGGGCGAACTGCCATCCGACAGCCTTGCCGCCGTGGCCTCCGTCGGCATCTCCTGCCAAATGCACTCGGTCGCCCTCCGCCGCGACGACGGCGCCCTCTCGCCGGTCGTCACCTGGCAGGATCGTCGCACCGAAGGCGAGGTCGGGGAGATGTCCGCCCGTTGCGGACGGCGTCTCTTCCCCGGCTACGGAGGCGCGACGCTGGCCCACTTCGCGGCCGCTGGAAAGCTGGAGGGGTGGGACGGCGCCGCCACGCCCGCCGATCTCCTCGTTGCGTCGCTGACCGGTGGCGTGACGGCCATGAGCCGTTCGCTTGCCGCCCCCTGGGGCCTCTACGACGCGCGGACGCGCGACTGGGACTTCGCGGCCATCGACCGGCTGGGCATTCCGCGCCGCTTCTTCCCGCGCATCGTCCCCGATGGCACCGTCGTCGGCACGACCCTCCCCGGCCACCACGGCATTCCCGGCGGCATCCCCGTCATCGCCCCCATCGGCGACAACCAGGCCTCCATCCTCGGCTGCGGGGGCGACCCCGAGACGGATCTTTTCGCGACGGTCGGCACGGGGAGCCAGCTCTCCGCCGTCGTGCCGGAGGAGGCGGCCGCCGCCCTTGAGGAACGGCCGGGACTCGACTTCCGCCCCTTCACGCGGGGCCGGGTGCTCGTCGCCGTGCCGCCGCTCAGCGGCGGACGGGGCCTCGCCGTACTCGCCGACGCGGTGGCGGACGTCCTCGCCGTCTTCGGCGCCGCCGCGCCGAAGGAGGGCGCGCTGCTTGACCGGCTCGACGCCTTGGCGCTGGCGGCTCCCGCCGATGCCGGCGGCATTCGCTTCATCCCCGACTTCGCCGGCTCGCGCGTCCGACCCGGAAGCTTCGCCTCGATCGAAGGGATCACCCCCGCCAACTTCACCCTCGCCAATGTCGCGCGCGCCCTTTTCAATGGCATTGTCGCCAACCTCTTCGGGCCGATGCCGCGCGAAATCGTGCGGAGCAAGCGACGCGTCGCCTGTTCGGGCAACGCCATCGCGAAATGCGCCACGCTGCGCCGCGCGCTCGAGGAGGCCTCTGGATTGCCGATCTTCCTTCCGGCCCTTCGCGAGGAGGCGGCGACCGGCGCGGCCCTTCTCGGCGCCGAGGCCATCGGCACGGGGGACTGAATGGCCGCCGACGCAACCACGTCCGCCCCTCCTCCCCGGGCGCTTGCCCACGCGCCGTATGTCATTGTGCTGGCGCTCGTCGTGGCGGCGCTCGCCCTCCGAATAGCCGGTTCGCGCCCGTCGACGCAGGAACTGCCCTCGCGCCGAACGGCAATCGAGACGATGAGCACCGTTGCGTCGCTGACGACCTACGGCGCCACGGCCGACCGGCACGATGCCCTTTTGTCCCTCGCCAAGGGCGCTTTCGACGAGGTCGAGGCGGAATTGAGCCTCTTCCGGCCGGATAGCATTCTCGCGCGGCTCAACGCGGAGGGGCGCGTCACGCTGCCGGTGAAGCGAGGACCGACCGAATGCGATCCGCTTCGGGTCGTCGCCTTCGCCCTTGAAATCGCCCGCGAGACGAACGGGGCCTTCGACCCCACCGTCAACCCCCTGATGCGTCTCTGGGGTTTCCGCAAAGGCGCGGTTCTCTACGACCCCCCTTCGGAGGCGGCGCTGTCGAACGCCCTGGGAAAGGTCGGATACCGCCACGTCGGAATCGTCACAAACGACGACGGCACCGCGACGGTTACGCTGGACCAGACGGGTGTCGAGCTCGACCTCGGCGGAATCGCCAAGGGCTACGCCGTCGACCTCGCCTACGACCGGCTTGTGGCGGCCGGCGCGGAAGACTTCCTCATCGACCTTGGCGGAAACATCCGGGCCGGCGGTTCGCCCCGGTCGGACGGCTCCCCCTGGCGCATTGGCGTGCGCGATCCCGGCGACCCGACGAAGACGGTCGGCGACCCCATCGCCCTCCCTGGCGGCTATGCCGTCGCGACATCGGGAAGCTACGAGCGCTATGTCGAAATTGGCGGCCGCCGCTACTCGCACATCATCGACCCACGGACGGGCCTTCCGGTTGCGCGCGGCGGCTCCGTCTCGGTCGTGGCGCCGACGGCGATGGAGGCCGACGCGCGCTCCACGGCGCGGTTCGTCGGCGGGGACCGCACGCGCTAGACCTGCCTTGCGACGGTGCCTTGAACGAAAGGATGACGTGAACCATGGATGCGAAGGATGATCTTGAGCGCAACCTCGGCGAGCAGCCGATTGCGGGGATACTGGCGGAGCGGGGTCTCTCCGCCCATGACTTGGTGGTGGCCTCCGAAGTCCCGATGACCCACAAGATGGTGGCACGGGCAGTCCGGGGACGGCGCCTCACGCGGAACACCCAGGAAATCGTGCGCGCCGCACTTGAGAAGGCCGCGGGCACGCGCTTTGCGCTGGAGGAGCTCTTCAACTACCGCTAGCGTCGTTTGACAGCGCGGTGCGATTGTGGTTGAATGTACAGCGAATTTCGTTTTTCGAACAACAGGAGCCAGTATGGCAAAGATCAAGGTCACGATTTGGAACGAAAACGTCCACGAGCGCGGAACGGGCGATGTTGCCGATTTGATCAGGGGCTTCTACCCGAACGGCATCCACAACGCCCTGAAGGAGGAGCTGACCGCCGACGACTTGGAGATCACGGCGGTTTCACTTGACATGCCGGAGCAGGGACTGCCCGACGCGCTCCTCGCCGAGACCGACGTCCTCCTCTGGTGGGGACACTGCGCCCACGGCAGGGTCGAGGACGCCCTCGTCGACAGGATCCAGCGCCGCGTCTGGGAGGGAATGGGGCTGATCGTCCTCCATTCCGGCCACTACTCGAAGATCTTCAAGCGCATGATGGGCACCTCGTGCTCGCTGCGCTGGCGCGAGGTCGGGGAGAAGGAACGCGTGTGGACCGTCGATCAGCAGCATCCGATCGCCAAGGGAGTCCCCGACTCCTTCGTGGTGCCGCACACCGAGATGTACGGCGAGCCCTTCGGGGTGCCGGACGACGCGCATGTCGTCTTCATCTCGTGGTACGAGGGCGGAAACGTCTTCCGTTCGGGCCTCACCTTCCAGCGCGGCGCGGGCCGCATCTTCTACTTCTCCCCGGGCCACGAGACCTTCCCGATCTACCGCAATCCCGATGTCGTGAAAGTCCTCGGCAACGCCGTGCGCTGGGCCGCCGCCGACCGGCCGCCCCAGAAGACCAACTGCTGGGACATGGATCCGCCGACCGAGAGCGTCGCGTCGCGCAACCCCCTTTCGGACGTCGACACCGCCGACCTCCACAAGGCGAAGTAGCCGGGAGTCGCCGTCACCTGCGGGAGTCCGAAATGAAGCGTTCGTTCGTCAGAGTCGAAAAACCCCTCCGCATTGACTTGGCCGGCGGCTGGAGCGACACGCCGCCGATCTGCTACGAGATGGGCGGCTGCGTCCTCAACGCGGCCGTCACGCTGGAAGGCGTCCAGCCGGTCGTCGCGGAGGTCGCGCGCATCGACGCCGCCGAGGTGCGCGTCGAGAGCGTCGATCTGGGCAGGCGGGGCGTACTGCGCACGACGGAGGAACTCCACGACCACGGCGACCCGCACGACTGGCTGGCCCTTGTCAAGAGCGCCTTGACGGTCGTCGGCTATGCGTTCGAGGAAGGCGGCCTGGAGATCCGGATTTCGGCCGCCGTCCCGAAGGGCAGCGGCATGGGCACCAGTTCCATTCTCGGCGCGGCTCTGGTCGAGGCCCTCTGCCGCGTGCGCGGCGGGAAGTCGAGCTGGCAGAGCATCTCGGACCTCGTCCTGAACCTCGAGCAGGAGATGCAGACGGGTGGCGGCTGGGAGGACCAGGCCGGCGCCCTCGTGCCCGGCGTGAAGCTCCTCGAAACGCGCAAGGGGCCGGTGCAGCGGATCAAGGCGACGCGCCTCGCCGCCGACGCCGAGGCCGCCTTCGCGAAGTTCCTCGAGGAGCGGGCACTCCTCTACTTCACCGGTCGGAAGCGCATGGCGCGAAACGTCCTGCGGGGCGTCCTGAACTTCTTCAAGGAAAATCCCGACGGCCTGGCCGTCGAGATCATCCAGGCCCTCAAGGCCGACGCGGCGGAGTCCTTCGCCGCCCTCGGGCGGCGCGACTACGACTGCTTCTGCGCCGTCCTGAACCGCTACTGGCTCAACAAGAAGGCGCTGGATCCGGGCAGCACGAACCCGATCGTCGAGTCGATCATCGCCCGCATTGCGCCGTGGACGAGCGCGGTGAGTCTCTGCGGCGCGGGCGGCGGGGGCTTCATGCTGATCGTGACCCGCTCGGCCGAGGCGCGCGCCAAGCTGCGCGCCTCGCTCGAGCGCCATCCGCCCGTCCGCTACGCGAGGTTCTACGACTTCGCCCTTCTCTCCGACGCGGGGGACGGCCGCGTCCGTGTCGCGGGGCGCAAATGAGAAGCCTTCGTTCCGCACTTCGGGGTGTCGCCGCCGTCGCCGCCACGACGGCCACGGAGCTGTGCGGCCAGCCCGCCGTGCTGCTGCTCCTCCTCGCCGGGGTCGTCCTGACGGCGCTCGTACCGCTTCTCCATTTCCACGACTTCGGCGAGCCGGGCCGGATCTGCCGCGACAGCGGCCTCGCCTACCAGCTCGTCATCGGGACGATTGTCGCCGTCGTCTCGGCCTCGGCCTCGATCCACGACGAGATCGTCGGCGGCACGGCGCTGGCCGCGCTCGGCAAGCCGATCTCCCGCGAACGCTTCCTCCTCGGCAAGTGGCTCGGGGTGATGGCCGTCGCCAGCCGCTTCTGGTATTGCACGCTGGCGGCCTTCCTCGTGGCGTGGCGCGTGCCGCAGCGCTACGCCGACCTCGGCGAGGAGGGCATGAAATACGTCACGGACACCTGGGCGCAGACGGCCCTGCTGGTCCTTCCCGCCCTGGCCCTCGCCATCGCGGGCTTCCTGCACAACCGCCGGCGCGTCCGCTTCTGCAAGACGGCGATTTCCTGTCTGACGCTGCTGCTGACGCTGCTGCTCGCGGCCTGCCTGCTCTTCTCCCGTACCTGGCGCTGGTCGCCCGCCGCCGGGAACCTCGACCTGGCCGCCGTTCCCGTCTCGCTGCTCGTTCTCCTGGCGCTGGCGGTCTACAGCGCCTTTGCGGCGGCCCTCTCGACGCGCCTGCCCGCGCCGCCCGTGCTGGTCGCCTGCCTCGTGCTGATTGCGCTGGGGCTTTCCTGGGACGCCCTCTCGTCCTCGTCGCCGCTTCTTGCCGTCCTGCCCGTGCCGAACCTCCAGTCCTTCTGGATGTGCGACGTCCTCGCCGGCGGCGGCCGCCTCGACGGGGGCTATTTCGCCTGGACGGTCGTCTATTCCGCCGCCAGCGTCGCCGCGGCGCTGGGCGCGGGGATGCTGCTTTTCCGCGGCCGTGACTTACGCTAGAGTGGGGGAAGACGATGGATGCCGAAAAGAAAGCCGGAGAAGGGGAGACGACCTTCGCGCAGCGGCTGGCCGCTGTCAGGGAGCGCATCGACGCCGCCTGCGCGCGCGCCGGGCGGAGCGTGGACGAGGTCGAGATCGTCGCGGTGACCAAGACGCACGGCCCCGAGGTCGTGCGCGACGCCTGGGAGGGCGGCCTCCGCATCATGGGCGAGAACCGCGTCCAGGAGGCGGCGGCGAAGATCCCGCAGAGCGTCTCGGGGCCGGAGTGGCACCTGATCGGCCACCTGCAGAAGAACAAGATCCGCCACGCCCTGCCGCTCTTCTCCTTCTTCCACTCGATCGACACGCCCGACTTGCTGGCGCAGATGGAGCGGATCGCGGAGGAGGCCGACGCCTCGCCGCACATCCTCCTGGAGGTCAACGTCTCCGGCGAGTCCAGCAAGTTCGGCATCCGGCCCGACGCCCTTCCGCGGATGGTGGAGCAGGCCCTTTCCGCGCGGCGCCTCACCCTCGAGGGGTTCATGACGATGGCGCCCTTCTCGCCCAACCCGGAGGACGCCCGTCCCCACTTCGCCCGCCTGCGGGAACTCCGCGACAAGATGGAGAGGGACTTCGGGGCGTCGTTCCCGCGCCTCTCCATGGGGATGAGCGGCGACTTCGAGGTCGCCGTCGAGGAGGGGGCGACCTGGGTGCGCCTCGGCACGGTGCTCTTTGGCGACCGCGAGAAGTGGCGGCCCCAGGCGCCGTCCGAAAACGTGGACGATGTCGTCTACACGCTGGAGTAGGGCGGGCGTCAGCGGCCGAGGCTGAGCACGTATTCGTAGCACTGGCCGAGGGCGTTCTTGAAGAAGCCGAAGTTGTGGCGGTCGGCGAGAATGGCCTTGCCGCCTTCGGTCAGCCTGGCGCGGAGGTCGGGGTCGCCGCAGAGCTTCAGGATGCCGGCGGCGAAGCTTTCCGGGTCGAGTTTCGTCAGCTGGGCGTTGGTGTCGTCGAGGATGAGCCGGTTCGCCGGGCAGTCGGTCGCCACGATCGGGACGCCGGCCTTGAGGTAGTCGAGCAGCTTCAGCGGGGTGTTCATGCCCGAGACGCGCGGCGAGAGGAGGATGTCGAGCGCGGCGAGATGGGTGGGGAGTTCGTCCGGGTCGATGAAGCCGGCGAAGACGACCGAGTCGAGGCAGCCGGCCTTTGCGAGCTGGTCGCGCCGGTTGGCGATCTCGACGGGGCTGCCCCCGACGATGACGAAGCGGGCGCGCGGTTCGGCTTTGCAGACGGGGGGGATGGCCGCGAAGAGGAGGTCGATCCCCTGGTAGGCGGCGAAGGAGCCGACATAGCCGATCAGCAGGTTGTTGGCGTCGCGGGCGTAGCGGGCGCGCACGACCGCCGTTTCGGCCGTGTCGGCATCCTCGAGTGAAGACGGGATGTCCGGGATGAGGCAGGCGCGCGAGGCGCGTCCGGTGCGGATCGCGTTTTCGGCGAGGCCGGGGCCGGTGCAGACGACGGCGTCGGCGTGGCGCATGACGAAGCGCTCGACGCGGGCGTAGAGTTTCGCGAGGGTGCCTTTCAGGAAGCCCGACTTGGAGTAGCTGGCCGGGTCGGAGTGGCGCTCGAAGACGACGCGCGCCCTGCCGACGCGGCCGCAGACGAGGGCGATGAACCCGCAGTCCTCGACTCCGTGCACGACGGCGTAGCGGTAGCGGATGCAGCGCCAGAGGGCCATCCAGAAGAGAAGGAAGTCGAAGGCGAGCTTGAGCGGCGAAGGGCCGATGGAGATCTTCCGTGCGAAGAAGGGGTTCGGCGCGCGGATGATCCGGACGCCGTCGATTTCGCGCCGCTCGCCGATGGGGAGGGTGAGGAAGTCAACGGCGTATCCCAGTTGCGAGAGGGAGAGCAAGTCGAAGCCGAGGCGGATGGGCGACCCCCGCTTCTCGAAGAAGGGCTGCGAGGCGATGAAGAGAACGCGGTTCGTGCTTTTTTTCATTGTGGGGAGTCCTCCAGACGCGGCGGGTCGTCCGCAGGCTGTGTTTGCAGGAAGCCATCGACGACGGCGCGGCGTCCGTCGATGTCGATTGTCTCGGAAAAGGCGCGCAGCGGGGTGCCGAGGCGCGAGGCGTCGTTCACGCCGAGGGAGAGCGTCCAGGTCTCGTGGCCCGTGCCGCCGGGAACTTTGATGCTGTGGTCGGTGTAGAACCGGGCCGTGTCCTG
>JAEEGL016525664.1_pt1 | contig 17322 bp, 17 predicted proteins | sample 9134231 | NCBI WGS metagenome assembly JAEEGL01 (sample SAMN16246548, study PRJNA631951) | gut metagenome | biome: gut microbiome; feature: rumen; material: fiber-attached | host: Bos | place: Iran: Karaj | collected 2018-10
AGATGCATACTTGAATTATGTGCTTACTTCAAGGCCAACTCCTAAAAATGTTTTAGCAAATATTCAGAAAGAAAATATTAATTATAAAAAAACAGAAGCTGATATTAAAGAAAAATGTGTTATTAGAGCAGATCATCTTGGGGTCAGCTTTAAGATGGGAAAACAATTATTTTGGGCATTAAAGAATGTTTCTTTTTCTATAAACAAAGGGGAAATAGTAGGTATAATAGGCAGCAACGGAGCGGGCAAAACCACATTATGCCGGACATTAGTCGGCATATATAAACCTAACGAAGGAACTCTGTTTGTTGATGGAAAAACATCATCACTCCTAAGCCTTGGCTCTGGGTTTAATCAGCAGTTATCTGCAGAAGATAATATATATCTTAATGGAATGATGATAGGAATTCCCAAAAAAAGGCTTAAAGAACTAAAGGATGATATTATTGATTTTGCCGAATTGCGAGATGATATAGATAAGCCAATAAAAAGTTATTCAAGTGGAATGCGGTCAAAGCTTGGATTCAGCGTTGCCGCCGCAGTTCAGCCGGAATTATTTATTATAGACGAGGCTTTAAGTGCTGGTGATGCTTCTTTTCAGAAAAAAGCAAGCGAAACAATTCAGGATATGATAAAAAATGCAGATGCTGTATTGGTTGTAACCCACAGCTTGAATTTTGTAGAAAAAGTGTGTACAAGGGCTCTTTGGTTTGACCATGGACATCTTGTTTTTGATGGTAATCCTAAGGATGCCGTAGAAAGATATAGAACAAAAAAACTAAATGGATAGGGATAATATATGAAAACATTAATTCTTGCCGGTGGCTTGGGAACTCGTTTGGGCGAAGAAACACAGAGAATTCCCAAACCTATGGTTGAAATAGGTAATTACCCGATTCTTTGGCATATAATGAAAATCTACAGCCACTATGGCTTTAACGATTTCATTATTCTGACTGGGTACAAAGGTCATGTTATAAAAGACTTCTTCCTGAATTATTACAACCGTTATTCTGACATCACTATTGATATGTCGAACAACGATGTTCAGATTCACAAAATGAGGACAGAGCCTTGGACCGTAACAATGCTTTTTACTGGGCAGACAACAATGACCGGCGGAAGAATCAAAATGGCGCAAAAGTATATCGGCAAAGAACCTTTTATGCTTACGTATGGTGATGGTGTAGCAGATATAAACATTAATAAACTTATTGAATGCCATGAAAAGTCTAATAAACTTGTTACTTTGACGGCAGTTCAGCCATCTGGTCGGTTTGGGGCTTTGGATATCCTTGCTAATAATACCATAAGAAGCTTTAAAGAAAAACCTACTGGCGATGGCAATTGGATAAATGGTGGATTCTTCGTGTGTGAAAATCAGGCATTTGACTATATTAAAGCAGATGATTCATCAATTATTTGGGAACGGGATCCACTTCAAGCACTGGCAAAAGATGGGCAGCTTAACGCCTATAAACATCGTGGATTTTGGCATCCTATGGATATGCTAAAAGATAAACAGGAATTGACAGAACTTTGGGTGACACATAGAGCACCATGGATGGTATGGGGTTAATAATAGATAGGCAAAACAAGGAGTTGCTTTATGGGTAATAAAAAATGTTTTATTTGTGGAAAAGCAATGTCTTTAAAACACAAATCAAATTATGAAGAAACTCTAATTAATGATTTTGCTTTTTCATCGCGAAAAATACCTGAATATATGCACTTTGATTTATATGAATGTAAGTTCTGCAAGGTTTTATCATCAGAGAAAAAATATGAAGTTGAAGAATTAAACAAAAAATATAAGGAAGCAGATTTTGATAGTGCCACAGAGGCGCAATATGCAAGTAAAACATATATAAAATATTTGATTCAAAAACTTCCAAATTTTGTTCCTAAAAAAATACTTGATATAGGAACAGGAGAAGGGTCTTTCTTGAAAGAGGCAGTCCAGGTTTGGGAAAATGTACATGTGGCTGGGTGTGAACCGTCGGAGGCACCAGTAAACGCAGCAGATTTCGAAATAAGAGAAAAAATAATAAATGAACCATTTTCCCCCGACATGTTTGAAAAAAATGAGTTTGATATTGTTTCTTGCTTTCAGACAATAGAACACATACCAGATTCTGTAAATTTACTTTTGGGCATAAGATCAATTCTTAAAAACGACGGGTATGCTTATTTTGTATGCCATGATTATTGTTCTTTAGTAAATAGAATTATGGGTCTTAAATCTCCTATTTATGATATAGAGCATTTACAAATATATTCTAAGAAAAGTATTCGACGATTATTTGAACAGATGGGTTTTAGGGATATTAACCTATTCACAATTAAAAATAATTATCCGTTAAGTTATTGGGTTAGATTGTTTCCTGGGGTTCCAACAAAAATAAAAAAATATGTTGAAAACTTAAAACTTGCCAAAAGGCTGATGATCGGAATAAATGTTGGAAATATAGGTATCATAGCAAAAAAATAAAAAGAGGAGAATAATACGGATGAAATGCAGAGTTTGCGATAGCGAAACAATAGTAATTGATGTGCTTGAGGGCAAAGAAAAGAATGTTACTACGCTTTATAAGAGTCCATACACGGCAAAAAAAATGAATATTGAATTACATAGATGCCCGAATTGTTCGCACATGCAAATTGAATGGTTAAATCCTGAAAATTATTATGAGGATTATTCTTTGATTTCAGATATAACAGATGAAAGCGGTTATGGAATGTACACAGATTCGCTTTTGAAATACTATCACAAAAAATTTGAACAATTATCATCATATGCTGTTTCACATAACAGTATTTTTGATATTGGGTGTGGAGCCGGTGTATTAATGAATCTTGAGGCTGAATTTTTCAGCAACACACTGGGGATTGAACCATCAAAAGTTCAATACGAGATTGCTAAAAAGCAAGGTAAAAATGTTATAAACGATTATTTTTCAAGAAAATTGGCATTAAAACCAGGCTTTTCAGCTTTTACAACTACTGCCGTATTTGAACATATTGAAACCATAGTTGATTCATTGGAATATGCTTTTGATTTGCTTGAAAATGGAGGCGTAGGGCTAGTTGAGGTGCCTAATGGCCAGAAAATGTATTTTGAGCAAAGTTATTATGATGTTTATTCAGACCATGTAAACTATTTTACGCCACAAAGTTTATGTACTTTGGCTGGCAGGGTTGGATTTGAAGTTATTAGTTCTGGTGAGGAGTTTAATAGAAACCATATTTCAATTTTTGTAAGAAAACCATTTCACTCATATATTAAAATGACTGATGCCATGAATAGAGATAAAAAAGTATTAAGCAGATTAATAAAAAATGAAAAAATAGGCATATGGGGAATTGGCGGTAAATCTAGAAGTTTTATCCAGTTGCTGGAAAACAAAGAGAATATCATCCACATTTGGGATGTAAATGCCCTTACTTGGGGGAAATATTTAGATAGCACTAAAGTTGCGATAAATCAGCCGAATGGAAAAGAAGTAAATGATTGTGGCTGTATTTTGATATTTGCCGCGGCATATACAGAAGAAATAATTAATAATCTAAAAACTTTTGGATATCACGGAAATATAATCCGTTTTGATGGAAGTATAAGAAAAGAATCTGTTTAGAGATTGTATCGGGAGAAAATAATGAACAAAACAATAATGGTTACAGGAAACTTGGGGTATATAGGAAATGTTATGGTTCCTTTTCTTGCGGCTAAGGGATACAACGTTATTGGTTATGACACCGGATATTATGAGGATTGTTATTTAAAACAAGTTGAACAACCTTTAGAAAAACAAATAAGAAAAGATGTTAGAGACTGTTGTATTGAAGATTTTAATGGAGTTGATTTTTTAGTACACCTTGCAGGTTTATCAAATGATCCCTTGGGTGATTTTGATGAATCATTGACCTATGATATCAATTATAAAGCAACAATGAAAATAGCCGAGTGTGCAAAAAAAGCAGGGGTCAAGAGAATGGCATATGCCTCTTCTCAGAGTGTTTATGGTATTTCAGATGTCAGCAAACCAGCAACAGAAGAAAGTGAGAAAAACCCGATAACAGCATATGCAAAAACAAAATGGCAGTGCGAATGCGATCTTAAAGCCTTGTGTTCAGATGATTTTGTTATAACATGTCTTCGTCCTGCTACAGCATATGGGGCAAGTCCAAACTTGCGATGCGATATAGTTTTTAATGCTTTTGTTGGGTATGCTTTTACAAGTAAAATGATTGAAATAAAAAGCGATGGAACCCCCTGGCGACCAATGTCACATATTCTTGATATTAGTTCTGCTTTTGCTGCCGTATTAGAAGCACCAAAGGAACTTGTTAAGAATGAGGTTTTTAATGTTGGTACCACAGATAATAATTATACTGTCCGACAGTTGGCAACTGTAGCACAGGAAATGGTTCCTGGTTGTGGATTAATTTTTACCGGTGAACATACAGACCCTCGAAGTTACCGTGTGTCTGCAGAAAAAATACTTACTATCCTTAAAGACTTTTACAAACCGCAGTGGAATATTAAAAGAGGAGGAGATCAGCTAATAAACTTCTTTAAAGAAATTAATTTTGATAGAGTGACTTTTGACAGTTATAAGTGCATTAGGCTTAAATGCTTGAAAAAAAGAATATCCGACGGAACGTTAGACGAATCCCTTAGAGCAATAATATAAATGGTTTTTGATATTATCATTATTGGTGCAGGTGCTGTTGGTTGTGCAATAGCCCGGGAGTTGTCTCGGTATAAACTAAAAATATGTGTTTTGGAAAAAGAATCTGATGTTGCTTTTGGCACAAGCGGCAGAAATTCCGCAGTAGTTCATGCTGGTTTTAATAACAATCCAGGCAGTTTGATGGCAAAATTATGTGTAGAAGGTAACTTGGGATTTGAACAGCTTTGCAAGGATTTAGATGTGCCATATAAAAAATGCGGTAAATTAGTAATTGCTTTTGATGAAGCAGATGTAGAAACATTACATCAGATTATTTCTCAAGGGATAGAAAATGGCTGTAAGGATTTAATACTTTTAGATAAGGAAGAATTAGAAAAAAAGCTACAAGGAACTGGTGGTATTGCTGCTATGTTTTCTCCTAACACAGCCTTGTTTAATCCATTTCTATATACCGTTGCTCTTGCAGAGAACGCAACGATAAATGGTGCCTTATTTTATTTTAATCAAGATATTGTTTCAATAAAAAAAGAAAATAATATTTTTTATATAAATACAAATGATAAAATTTATAAGGCAAAATATATTATAAACTGTGCGGGGCTTTTTGCTGATAAAATATCTGAAATGGCAGGTGTTCCCGGATATCATATTTATCCTTGCCGCGGAGAATATTTAATCCTTGATAAAACAACAGTACTCCCTTTTCCGGTATATCCCGTGCCTAAAAAAGGGATAGGGGGGCTTGGTGTTCATTTAACACCTACAACTGACGGAAATATCATTATTGGTCCAAGTGCAGAATATATAAATGAGAAAGATAATTATTCAAGCACACAGGAAGTAATAGATAAACTATTGTTTGAAGCAAAACAACTTTTTCCAATTATAAAAACAACATCAGTTATTGGAAGTTATTGTGGAATTCGCCCCAAATTGACCCCGCCATCTAAAGGAGGGTTCAATGACTTTATAATAAAAGAAGAACCAAACTGTCCTGGTTTAATTAATTTAATTGGAATTGAATCACCAGGGCTTACGGCTTCTGTTCCTATTTCTTATATGGTGCGAAATCTGATAGCTAAGCATAAGACATTGGAAAAAAAGAAAGTATTTATAGAAAAGAGAAAAGGAATAACACGATTTAGAGATTTATCAATTCAAGAGCAGAATGATTTAATAAAAAAAGACCCAGACTATGGTGAGGTTATTTGTCGTTGTCAGAAGATAACAAAACGAGAAATACGAGATGCTGTTGAAAACCCATTGGGGGCTAAAACCATTACGTCAATAAAATATAGGGCTTGGCCAACAACTGGCAGATGCAATGGAGGATATTGTCTTCCCAAAATAGTATCAATGCTGATTGATGAATACGGAATGAAACCCGAGGAAATATGTTACAGATCCAAAGGAAGTGAACTGTTTATAGGAAATGTTAAATGATACAGCAATGGGATGTCATAGTAATTGGTGCAGGCCCAGGTGGTTTAGCTGCCGCTACTTCAGCGAGAAAAAATGGGGCAAAAAAAGTTCTTATAATAGAAAGAGAGTCGGTGGTTGGAGGCGTGCTGAATCAATGCATTCATGATGGATTTGGTCTCATCCGATATAAAAAACAGCTTAGCGGACCAGAATATGCTGCTCTAGCAAAACTAGAAGCAATTGAATCTGGTGTTGAGATAAGAACCGGGTTAATGGTAGTAAATATTACTCAAACACATGAAATTCAAGCAATAGGCCCTAACGGGATTGAGTTTTTTAGTGCAAAGGCAATAGTTTTAGCTACTGGCTGTCGGGAACGAACACGAGGGGCTATTATGACCCCAGGCTCTCGCCCTGCAGGTGTTTTTACTGCAGGAGTAGCACAGAATCTGATTAATATACGAAATATAATGGTTGGGAAAAGAATAGTAATTGTTGGATCAGGTGATATCGGGCTTATTATGGCACGCCGTCTTTCCTTGGAGGGCGCAAAAGTCCTGTGCGTTGTTGAGTTGTTAACAGAACCCTGTGGGTTAGCAAGAAATATCAGCCAATGTCTATATGACTACAATATACCTTTGTATCTTGGTTATATTGTCACAAATATCATTGGAAAGAGAAGGGTTGAAGGAATTGAAATATCCGCTGTAGATAAAAACAAACAAATAATACCAAATACAAATAAGAAAATAGAATGTGATACTGTGATTTTTTCCGTTGGTTTAATTCCTGAAAACGAAATTGCTTTATCAGCAGGAGTTACGCTTAATGTTTCTAATGGAATTAAAACAGATGAATATTTGCAAAGTAATATTTCTGGTGTGTTTTCATGTGGAAATTGTCGGAGTGTTATGGATCTTGCAGATTTTGTTTCAGAGCAAGGCTCTGTAGCAGGGAAAAATGCGGCATTTTTTATTCATCAGAAAAAATTAGAACAATGGCAAAACAAAACAAATACAATATTTAAAAAGGGATTGCCAGAAAAGAATTCATTTACTTGCAGTTTTTGTCCCAGAGGCTGTCAAATTAATATTAAAGATGGAGATATCAATGGGAACAAATGTAAAAGAGGGAAATTATTTGTTGAACAGGAGATGAAAGATCCGAAGAGGATTCTAACAACGACAGTAAAAGTATTATCAGGAAGCACTCCTTTAGTTGGGGTAAGAAGTAATCGTCCGATTTCCTTGTCTAATGTAATGAACATTATAAATATTCTGAAAACAAAACAGGTAACAGCCCCAATTCATTTTGGAGAAGTCCTTTTTGCTAATTGTGCGGGTGTTGATTTTATTGCAGAAAATGAGGTCTCAGTTAAAAATGAATAAAACAATTATAAAAAATGATAGCAAAACCTTTGCAAGAAAATTAAGAATTCATGCGGTGGAAATGGCTCATTTTTCTCACGAAAGCCATGTTGCTTCAGCTCTTTCTGCATGCGATATTGTTGCTGTGTTGTATAATGATATCTTGAAGATTTCATCAGATAATCCGTTTGATGAAAATAGAGATCGTTTTGTTTTAAGCAAAGGACATGCCTGTACTGCTGTTTATGCAGCACTTGCTGAAAAAGGATTTTTCCCTATTGAAGAATTAAACAAACAATGTCAAAACGGGGCTTTGCTTTCAGGCCATATTACTTATAAAAATGTTCCAGGTGTGGAAATTTCCACGGGTTCGCTTGGCCATGGTTGCTGCGTTGCCTCTGGCATGGCGCTTAATGGTATATTAAAAAACAAGAATTATAAAGTTTATACGCTTGTCGGGGATGGAGAATGTGATGAGGGTTCGGTATGGGAAATGGCCTTGTTTGCTCATCAATATAAGCTTGGAAATCTTTGTGTCATAGTAGACCATAACAAAATGCAGGCAACAGGACATTGTTCAGATATTGCTGATCATATAAATCTTGCGAAAAAATGGGAAAGTTTTGGCTGGAATGTTTTCGAGGTTGATGGGCATAATCATGATGCAATTAAAGCGGCATTATTAAAAATGAAACCTGATATTCCAACTTGCATTGTTGCACATACTATAAAAGGAAAGGGTGTTTCTTTTATGGAAGATAACCTATTATGGCATTATAGAGATCCTCAAAATGAGTTTTATGAAAATGCATTAAAAGAACTTGGAGTGTTGAAATGAAAAAAGCACTTGTAAAAGCAATATGTGATTTGATGTCTAAAGAAAATAACATCTATTTTTTCACGGCCGATATTGGTTTTGGTGTGTTGGATCCTATTGCCGAGAAATATAATAACCGCTTAATTAATACAGGTATTTGTGAGCAGAATATGATTTCTGCAGCTACTGGTATGGCCCTGTGTGATAATATAGTTTTTGTTTATTCAATTGGTAATTTTCCCACTTTGCGTTGTATGGAGCAGATTCGGAATGATGTGGCATATCATAACGCTAATGTAAAGATTGTTGCTGTTGGCGGTGGTTTTGCTTATGGGCAACTTGGAATGAGCCATCATGCTACCGAAGATATTGCAATGATACGGACAATTCCTAATATGACAATTCTCTCCCCCGCGGATTCAGCAGAAACTGTCGAAGCTGTAAAACTCGCATCAAAAATCGATGGACCAGTATACATTAGGCTTGGTAGAGGCGGTGAAAAAGCAATTAATCATAAGAACTTAAATATTTTAGAACCTATGGAACTAGGTATTGAACAGAACCACTCATCTTCTATAAAAATTGCATTAATAGGGTCTGGGATTGTTATGCCAGAGGTTGAATCGGCAGCAAAAACCCTTGCAAAGAAATATACTGTTTCGGCATATTCAGTGGCAAAAATAAAGCCAGTAAACGAAGAAGCTATAAAAAAAATATGTAATGCTAATAATTATATTTTTACTATAGAAGAGCATCAAATTACAGGCGCTCTTGGCAGTCTTGTGGCAGAAATCATCGCAGAGAATAGTATTTGTACTTTCTTTAAGAGAATAGGTTTAAAAAATCAGTTTACTCAAGTAGTTGGAAGCCCCACATATCTAAGAAAAGTGTATGGGATAGATGCCGCGGGAATAATAACTACTATAGAAAAAATTGTAAAAAAACAAAAATGAAGAAAGCTGTAATAACAGGGGCAAACAGTTTTATAGGTTATAGACTTTGTAGATGCCTGTCTCAAAAGGGCTGGTTCGTTTATGCCGTAATTAGAAAAGATAATGCTAACAATATAGTTTTGAGAAAAGAGAAGAATATAAAAATCATTTATTCTTCTATGAAAGATTATGATAAACTTGATGAATTTATAGATGAATCTTGTGATGTTGGCATTACTTTAGCTTGGAATGGAACTCGCGGAGAAGACAGAAATGATGCAGAAAAACAAAAAGAAAATTTTGTGTTCTCTCTTAATTGTATTAACACTTTTTATCGTCTTGGATGTAAGAAAATTATTACCTCAGGTTCACAAGCAGAGTATGGGCTATGGACTGAGAGTCGGAAGGTCACAGAAACTGATATATGTAAACCCAATACAGAATATGGAAAATACAAATTGGAACTATATAAAAATGCCTATGCGTTCTGTTCCGAAAAAAATATTACACTTATAGAACCAAGATTTTTTAGCTTGTATGGTGACGACGATAGTGAAAAAACAATGATTATCCAAATGGTTAGGAATATGCTTCAAAATAAACCATGTGAATTAACTCAGGGAGTTCAATTATGGGATTTTTTATATGTTGATGATGCAATAGAGGGATTAAATAAATTAATTGAATCTCCAAGTGCAGAAGGGATATATAATTTTGGATCTGGAATTTCAAAGCCGTTAAAAGAGTATGTTCTTGAAATGGCCAAGATTGTCAAAACTCAATCAAGTTTAATATTTGGGGCTATCCCATATCCGAAATCAGGAATTGTTCATACAAATCCAGCAATAGATAAACTTTGTAGAGATGCTTTTTGGAAGCCATCAATTTGTTTTGAAGAAGGAATAAAAAAAGTTATTCAGCGACAAAAACATATATTAAATAATATTTCTAATGCTTAAAATAATAAGTCAATTTGTAAAGTTCGGAATAGTTGGTCTTTCGAATACTATTATATCATATATTGTTTATGCGGCTTTAATTTATATTGGGATGCCATATTTGATTGCCAGTATAACTGGATTTGTGGTAGGTGTATTAAATTCATTTTTATGGAACAATCTCTATGTTTTTAAGAAAAATGATAATGAAAAACGTAATCCGTGGTTAACTCTTACAAAGACATTTCTTGCCTATGCCGGAACAGGACTTGTGATGGCCAATATTTTACTTATCCTTTTTATTGAAAAATATGGAATTTCAAAATATGTGGCTCCACTTATTACTCTTTTAATAACAGTTCCACTCAATTTTATTATAAACAAATACTGGTCATTCAGAATTGAGAAAAAAGAAAATGGAGAAACATAAAATGAAAAAAATCAGCATACTAATTCCATGCTATAATGAAGAAAAGAATGTTGTTCCCATTAGTCAAGCGATAGAAGAGGAAATGAAGAAATCCTGTTCAAAATATGATTATGAAATATGTTTTATAGATAATTGTTCAACGGATAATACTCGTCCACTTATCAGAAGCATTTGTGCAAATAATCCCAAGGTAAAAGCTATTTTTAATGTACGAAATTTTGGAGGACTCAATTCTCCATATTATGGCCTTATGCAAATGACGGGCGATTGTGTAATTCTTGTGTGTTGTGATTTTCAGGATCCAATAGATATGATTCCTAAAATGGTTTTCGAATGGGAAAACGGGGCAAAGATAGTTTCTTGCATCAAAACAAAAAGTGATGAGAATAAAATTGTGAGATTTTTTCGTACAGTATATTATAAACTTATAAAAAAGTTTAGCGAAGTGGAGCAGATTGAACATTTTACAGGATTCGGTTTGTATGATAAAGATTTCATTGATATTCTTCGGGCCTTGAAAGATCCTGCGCCGTTTCTTAGAGGTATTGTGGCTGAACTGGGATATAAGAGGGTTGAACTTCCGTATAGACAGTTGAAGAGAAGATCAGGCAAATCCCACTTGAGTTTATACACGCTATATTCTTATGCAATGCTCAGTTTCACTTCGTATACAAAGGTGGGGCTTCGTATAGCAACTTTCTTTGGGGCTTTAATCGCATTCGGTAGCCTAATTGTCGCTATTTTCTATTTTGTTATGAAACTGACTCATTGGGATTCGATGCAGATGGGAATTGCGCCTTTAATAATTGGTGTCTTTCTTTTAGGATCTTTACAGTTGTTTTTTGTTGGTTTTCTTGGAGAGTATATTATGAACATCAATCAACGAATAATGAATCGACCTTTGGTTGTTGAAGAGGAACGGATAAACTGGGAGAATGGGTGAAAATGGTTAAGATATTTGCAATAATAATATTTATTCTTCTTGTTATAGTTTTAGCCTTTTTGTTCTTTGGCAAAAGATACACAATTTCTTTATTGAAAGCAAACATTATAGATAAGGATAAAATTTTTCTTTTTCTTTTTCTAACTCTGACTTTATTTTCTCTATTTCAATTGTTTTTTGGAGACAAATACGGTTATTATTATTTTGTAAATGTAAATCCTTCCTATAAAATTGCTGGTGATACACAAATGGATTTATATAATTCCATTATCGACGAATCGGGTGGCAAATGGGGAGAGAAAAAAATAAAATCATATCCGCCCCTTGCAACCTTTCCATATCAAGTTCTTACAAAAATACTTCCATATGAACTTGTGAAAAACAATAGAAGTCTTAACAGAGCCAAGGCGATAACGTTGAGAAATACAATGCCTGGTGCAGTTATAGGAATTATGAATAATTTGCTATTCATTCTTCCTTTTGTTTTAATATGTGTTTTTTTTATTCAAGGAGACAAATCGAGAAAAATACTTTACACGAGTTTGCTTTCACTTTCTGGCGTAATGATTTGGGTTCTTGAGCGTGGCAACTCGGTTTGTTATACTTTTCTCTTCCTTTTGTTATTTGTTATTATATATGACAATGCCGAGACAAAAACCTCAAAATTGTTTTCATATCTTTGTCTTGCTATTTCGGCAAATTTAAAGATTTATCCAGCATGTTTTGGTATACTTTTACTTTATAAAAAAGATTATAGGGGAGTTTTGTATACATCTTTTATTACTTTAAGTATTTATACTTTATTTTTCTTTTTGTGTGGATATGCCCCATCTGAATTCGGAAAGAATTTCATAAATGTGTTCTCTATTGGCGAGTTATATACATCATTTCTTGTAAATTTTAATTATTCTGCTAGAAATTCCCTGGCCCTTTTCAATTATTTAATAGTAAAAACAACGGGAATGTTTCATTTGATAGATTTACATAACTTTGTTTTTACAGCATTTACACTTTTTGAGTTTTTTGTAGGAATTTTTATTTTTTGTTTCTCTTCATCATTTTGGAAGAAACTTATGGGGCCGGCATTGCTTTGTATAGTTATTCCAATAATGTCGTGGCAGTATACGTTAATTTTTTTATTTATCCCATTGCTTTATTTTATCAATGATTATGATGACTCTAAAATAAATAAATTTTATGCGGCTTTGTTTGCGATTATTATTTCATTTTTGATAATTCCTATCAGTGCTTCATTAAAAAAACAGCCGTTAACAGCCAACTTTGTAGTTCAGGATTTCGGAGTTCAGCTCTTAATGTTTACGCTCTTTTTAGAATCATTACATAATTTTTGGAAGCAAAGGGCTTCTGTTAAGGAAAAGATATTGAATGAAATGCATAAAATAAAAGCTTATAAAGGAGTAAAAAATGACTAAAGAGGATTTTTTGAATGAAATGATTGATGTTTTACAGACAGAAGAGGAGATTTCATTTGATACCATTTTAACCGATTTGGACGAGTGGGACTCTTTGTCTATAATGGCAACAATGGCATTTTTAGATAAATCTTTCGGAGTTAAGACTACAATGAAAGACTATAAAGAAATGAAAACAATCGGTGATATTGCTAAGAAAGCAGGACTATAAAATGATTTCTTTTAATACGGAACAATGTTTTATTGTTACAGGAGCTTCTTCTGGTATTGGGAAGGGCGTTGCGTTATCATTAAATAACTTTGGGGCAACAGTTGTTGCAATTGCACGTCGCGAAGATAAACTGAAAGAACTTAAAGCAGAAGCCAAATATCCTGATAATATATTTATTGAAGTAAAGGATCTGGCCAACGATATCGAAGGGCTTCCTGAGTATATTAAATCACTGAAAAATAAATATGGAAAGTTTCAGGGAATGGCTTATTGTGCTGGTCTGGGAGGGCTTCAGCCTTTGCGGGCCGTTGACATGGAAACCATGCAAAAAACATTTTCAGTAAACTATTTTGCTCCTGTTTTTATGACAAAAGGTTTTGCAGATAAAAGAAACAATAACGGAAGAGGTTCTTCTATTGTTTGCATTGCATCCGCCGGAGGCGTACATTGTGATCCCTGTATGACATGTTACGCTGGTTCTAAAGGAGCCTTGATTGCCTCGATGCAATCAATTGCTCGTGAATTGGCACCTTCTGGACTTAGGGTTAATTGTGTTTCACCGACTTTGATTGATACAAACATGGCTGGAGAAACAGAGCGTCAATATGCAGAAGGGAAATATCCATTTGGCTTGGGCGAAGTTTCTGATGTGGCCAATATGATTGTTTATTTACTTTCAGAACAGGCAAAGTGGATTACTGCTCAAAATTATATTATTGACTGCGGAGTAATATAAAATGTCAAAGTCAAAGTTCAATCATGTTAAAATCAGTGGTATTACAGCTGTTGTCCCTGAGAACACTATCAATATTGACGATGAAATCGAATACTTTAATAACGATTTGAAGTTGCTTGAACGCAATAAAAAAATATTGGGTTTAGGCACAAGGCATATTGTAGATGATTGCACAACCAACTGTGACTTGTGTGAAGCTGCTGCTAGGGATTTAATTGATGCTTTGGCTGTAGATAAAAACTCAATCGATGCTTTGATTGTTGTTTCTTCTTCGCATGATTACCATTATCCAGCTGATGCATGTATCTTGCAGGGATGTTTAGGGCTAAGCGAAGATTGCACTTGCTTTGATATTGCTGGATTGGCGTGTTCAGCTTATGTTCATGGGCTAATGCAGGCTCATGCCCTTATATCTTCGGGCGTGGCAAAAAACGTGCTGTTATTATCCGGAGATATTACCAGCACTCATTCTGATCGGCGCAACCGTAATTCAAATATGCTCTTTGGGGATGCTGGTACAGCAACACTCTTAGAATGGACGGATGAAGAGAATACCGCATGGTTTTATACAGGAACACGAGGAAAAGACTGGGATAAACTAATTGCGCCGGCTGGGGGATATTCTCTGCCAATAAGAGGGGATATTGCAAATCTGGAAATTATAGATAGTGTTGGCAATGTTTGGCGGATGTATGATGATATCATGAAAGGCCTTGATGTATTCAAATTTACTACGGATGTCGGCCCCAAAGGGATAGCCAAAGTTATGGAAATGAGTGGAAAGGCAGTAGACGATATTGATTATTTTGCTTTTCATCAGGCGAATAAACAAATCGTCAAAACAGTTGCATCTTTTGCAAAATTACCCAAAGAGAAGTATTCTAGCGAGACATTCACACAGTATGGTAATTGTGGGGCGGCTGCTGTAACACTTGATATATGTCGCCACTTATCACAGAACAAAGTAAAGACTCTTTGTCTTGCAACTTTCGGAGTTGGATTGTCCTTCGGTTTTTCTTTATTAGAAATGCAAGATACTTATGTTGGCAAAATAAAACTCTATAAAACACCAGTGGGGAAAATGAATCGTAAAGAAAAAATTGATTATTGGATTTCTTACTATAAAGAGGAAAACAATGCTTAATGGAAAAACAGCACTGATAACAGGAACCAACCGTGGAATAGGGCATGCAATTCTAGAAAGGTTTGCAGATAATAGGGCGAATATTTTTGCTCATGCCAGAAAAGAAACCCCAGAATTTATAGAAGAAATAAGCAGGCTTTCTGAAAAGTATAATATAGCTATTACTCCATTGTACTTTGATTTGGCTGATACAACAGCTCTAAAAGAAGAAATAAAAAATAAAATATTTCTACCAAAGCAAAAAATAGATATTCTGGTTAATACAGCTGGCATTGCTCATGGTGGGTTTTTTCAAATGACGCCTATTGCTAAGATAAAAGAAGTTTTTGATATAAATTTATTTGCCCAGATGGAAATTATTCAGATGATAATGAAAATAATGATTAAGAATCAGAAAGGCAGTATTATTAACTTGGCTTCTGTTTTGGGTATCGATATAACAGCTGGCAGTTGTGCCTATGGAGTGTCGAAAGCCGCATTTGTTGCTTTTACCAAAACCCTTGCGGCTGAATATGCAAAATACAATATTAGGGTTAATGCGGTTGCTCCAGGGCTGATTGATACTGATATGGCAAAGCTGATGGAAGAAGGAGCAAAGAATAATCTATTAAATCAGTCCGCTATGCATCGATTGGGAAAACCGGATGAGGTAGCTGATTTGGTTTTATATTTGGCATCGGATAAATCCTCTTTTATAAATGGTCAGATAATTAGAGTTGATGGTGGAAAAGCATGAATGATAATCTCAGGACAATTTCAAAGAAAATAAGAAAAGATATCTTGTTGATGGGATTAAATACAGGTAATCAGGGATCACACCTTGGAGGTTCATTGTCATTAGTTGAAATTATGGCAGTGCTTTACACTAAAGTATTGAATTTGGAAGGTTTTAATTCGGAGAATCGAGATCGGGTGATTCTGAGCAAAGGACATGGTGTTATGGCCCAATATGCGGCCATGAAAGAAAACAACCTTTTAGATGAAGATCTTCTGACTTTTAAACAGGATGGTAGCAAGCTCTCAGCTCACCCGTCATTATTACATAATCTGCCGGGAATAGAGTTTGCTTCTGGTTCTTTGGGGCAGGGGTTGTCGCTGGGCGTTGGCGTTGCTCTTGGGCTTCGGCGTAAAAAAAACAATAAATCAAAAGTTTATGTAATCTTGGGTGACGGCGAATGTAATGAAGGTTCTGTTTGGGAAGCCGCAATGTCTGCTGCTCATTTCAAACTGGATAACCTTATTGTCATTGTAGATAAAAATGGTCTTCAATATGATGGAAAAACAGATGATGTTATGTCATTGGGTTCCCTTGATAAGAAATTTATTTCATTTGGCTTTAAAGCTCTGACGGTTGATGGGCATGATGAAGAAGAATTATTAAAAGCGCTGAATATTTCTCATGAAAATCAACCTATTGCTATAATTGCAAATACAATAAAGGGGAAAGGCGTTTCGTTTATAGAAAATGATAAAACGTGGCATAACAAGCGACTGACGAAAGAACAATATGAGCAGGCTATTGCCGAGGTGGAGTTGGAAGGATGATTGATTATACCCCTATTAATATGAAGATTTGGTCAAGACTAGGTTCCTCTGGGGCTTATGGAATAGCAGCCGTTGATTTAGTGCAGAATAATCCTGACATTCTTTTTTTAACAGCAGATGTATGTTCTTTTTCTGGGCTGGATAGATTAAGCGAGAACTATCCGAAAAATTTTTATAACGTTGGTATTTCTGAACAGAATTTAATAGGAATTGCAGCAGGCCTTGCAAAAGAAGAGTTTATCCCATTTGTGTCAACTTATGCCGCCTTTGACAGTTTAAGGGCTGCCGATCAAATAAAAGTTAATATGGGATATATGAATTTACCAGTAAAGATAGTTGGTTTGACCTCAGGACTTTCGGTTGGAATTCTAGGACCCACTCATTTCTGCAACGAGGATATTGCTTTAATACGAAGTCTCCCTAATATCATAATTATTTCTCCAGCTGATTGTACAGAAACAATCAAAGCAACGATTGCGTCGGCAAAGATTAATGCACCAGTATATTTGAGACTTACTGGAGGAATTAATAATCCCCCGGTTTATAAAAGCGACTATGATTTCGAGATTGGAAAAGCAATAACAATTAAAGATGGAAATGATATTGCAATTATTGCGACAGGCTCAATGGTTTTCAATTCTTTGTCTGCAGCAAAGCTTCTTGAAGAAGAAGGGATTAGTGTTAAAGTAGTTAATATGCATACTATTAAA
>JAEEGL010020754.1_pt1 | contig 17321 bp, 16 predicted proteins | sample 9134231 | NCBI WGS metagenome assembly JAEEGL01 (sample SAMN16246548, study PRJNA631951) | gut metagenome | biome: gut microbiome; feature: rumen; material: fiber-attached | host: Bos | place: Iran: Karaj | collected 2018-10
TGAATATGAAGTAAAAGAATTAAGTGAATATGCAAGAAAGAATAATATTAAATTGGATTTTATAAAAATAGATTCATTAGAAAAAGCCAAAAATGCACCATGTATTATTAATAATTGGGCAAATTTTTATAATGGTAAGTTTGTTTCAAATACAATTTTGAACGCTAATGCATTTGAAAAATTAATAAAATAAAAGTCAGGATTATTTACCTGACTTTTTAATTTTAACTTTCATTTCTGGAAATTCAAAAGTTTTGCCTATATCACCATATTTCTTAACAGTCTCTTTATATTCTTTTTCTAATTCTAATACTTCTTCTTTCATTTGTAATAATCTATCTTGAATTTCACTAATACTTAAATTATTACGTTTTATTATTTTTCCTAAATCATTAAATTTTTCTTGAATTTCATATTTATCATATATATGAGTACAAATAAGAATTATATCTATTATCAATCCAAGAATTACACCAGTTATAGTGAATGGTATTATATATTTTGTGCTTTTTTGTGTATCATTTTTATCTTGATAAGTTTCAGTTATAAGTATAGTAGTATTGGTAGTACTATCATCATTATTTAATGAATCTTTAGATTCAACAAATGTATATTTTTCAGTCAAATTATTATTTAAATCATCACTTGTTATATTATATTTTTCAGCCTGAGTATCTGGCGTAAACTCAAAAGCTGTTACATTTCTAATATATCCAATTCCAGTAGGATTCTTTTTCCATGGGGAATATTCCATTATAGTGGCAACGTAAGTTGTTTCTTTTTCATCATAAACAATTTTAGGTTCACTTATAACTTTACCTGATTCAAAGTCTACGGTTCTTGTAATTGTTTTATATTCTGTTATCTTACTTGAAGTACTTTTTCCAATTAAACTACCTACACTTATTGTAACAAATGGAATTAAAAAGATAGATATAGCTTTTGTAGCAAGAATTGCACCTTTTCCATAAATACGTTGTTTGTTCTTTTTATTTTTATTTAAAGCATCTAACAATTTTAAACGTTCATCTTTAAGTGATGATATTTTATAATCTAAACTATCAATAGATTCTTGCTTCCTTCTTTGATATTCAGAATTATTTTCTCCAACAGTTTTTCTAGAAATTGTTCTAATAAAATCTTGATTTAAATAATCATAACCTAATCCATCAGTTCTTAAAGTTCTCAAATCTTCATCTATTAAAAATTGTTTATCTAAGTGTTTAATGTCTTCTGCTAATAATCTGCCTATATTTTCTTTATTAGCTTCAATATTTAAGTAATTAATATATGATAATATATCACTTCGCTCAAATATTTCTTCATACATTATAACAGCATATATAGTTTTATAAGCATTTTGAATAATCATTTCTTTATTTGAATCAGCGTGAGTATTTATAGCGTTAATGTCATCAACTAATAATTTAGCATTGTTTAATATTTCACCAACAGAATCAACATCTATATTTGAAAGCTGCATATTTATCTTTGATGTCAACATATGAATTTCATAGAATGGCAATAAATCTCTTTCAACCTTTTCGGTTAATTCTTCTACCCTTTTAATATATGGACCATATATAAATGCTTCATATGTTAGTTGGATGTTTTCAGTTGTCATTTTATTTTTAAAACTTGGATTATCTTTTAAATCGTGTTGTATTGATTCTAATTTATTTTCATATTCAGTAATATTAAACAAAGGTCTAAGTTTATTAAAAATACCAATTAAGTTTTTAACTTTAGCATCAAATTCTTTATTACCACTTGTAAGTTCTATACTTTGATATTGAACCATAAAACACCCCCATAAGTATTTAATATAATACCTTTTTATCTTCTACATGTCAAATATTTGACATATTTAAAATTATAATTTAAAATAGTAAACTTGAAAGTGGTGATAATATGAAAAAAAATGGAAAATTACAAATAGCATTAGCAAGCACTCTCGCATCATTAACGTTAATTAGTTGTGGTGAAAAATCAGATTGTGAAATACCTACAAGGCATGTACATAGATATACAAGAGAAATAACAGAAGATATTACTATAGAAAGATATATTGATAATGAACATTTGACAGTAGGTAAATATAATTGGAATGATAATTATATTGAAATCACTAAAGATGATGAAGAATTATATAAAATTATCGGTAAAAACGGATTGTTTGTAGGAACTGATAATTGGGATTACTTATACTATAGAATGGCAAATTCTCATGATTATTTAGAATTTTATTATAGGTATGAAACAGTAGTACCAGTGACAACCATTGATGATAAAGGAAATCCACATACAGAATTAAAAACAGAAGTACATACAGGATGGCATGAAGATCCAAATAGTGGAAATAATACTGGTAGAGTACGACTTAATCATCATAGATTTTATGGATATAGAATTACATATAAAAATGGAAAATATAGATTAGAAAAAAGTAATCAAGTAGATGATATAAGAGATATAATGGATGATTATCCATATTTTAATGAAGATTGTTCTACTATTGTATATGAAGAATTTTATTTTGATAAAAAAGAATTACCATATTTATCACCAGAAGATTTTGATGTATTTACTGGACCAAATTTAGAAAATAAGGATAAAGTAAAAATATTAAATTAAAAAGAATTGTATTTCAATTCTTTTTCTTTACATAATTGTTTAATTTAACTATAATTTAAGTATATAATAGTGGTGAATTAAATGGAAAAGAAGTATTATAAAAATATTGATTTAATAAGAGTAGTATCTTGTTTAATAATTTTGTTTTATCATTTAAATATATTAAGAGGTGGATATCTAGTAGTATGTACGTTTTTTGTATTGAGTGGATATTTATCAGTATTATCTGCTTCTAATAAAGAAAAATTTTCATTTAAAGAATACTACAAAAATAAATTTATAAATTTATATTTACCAGTACTCATAGTTTCATTTATATCTATTGCATTAATATCAATTATTAATATAAATTGGTTAAATTTAAAACCAGAAACAACATCAGTATTATTTGGATATAACAATTATTGGCAATTAAATGCTAATTTGGATTATTTTACTAGACACATTGATTCACCATTTATGCATTTGTGGTATATTGCAATATTATTGCAATTTGAATTAGTATTTCCAATAATATATATTTTGCTTAAAAAAATAGGAGATAAACTTCATAAATTTATTCCTATATTTATTACATTAATGCTAGGAGTAATAAGTTATTTATATTTTTATAATTTATGTGATAAGAATATAATGATTGCATATTATGATACATTTGCAAGATCATTCGCATTATTATTTGGTATGTCAATTGGTTTTATAAAAATATATTATGACTCATTTACATTTAAAAATATTTCAAAAATAATATTTTGTATTTATTTAATACTTTTAATAATACCAACATTTATTATAGAAGCATCATCTAATTATTTTGTTATAAGCATACTAATTGTTACATTAATATCTTGTAGATTAATAGAATATGGTAGTTTAGTAATAACTGATAAATTAACAGTATTTGATAAGTTTATTAAATTTTTATCTAGTATTAGTTATGAAATATATTTGATACAATATCCTATAATATTTATATTACAAGATATTAAAATAGATAATTATATTAAAATAATAATTACTATAGTTCTTACAATATTATTATCATATATAATACATTTAGGTATTAAATTTAAAGAAAATAAATTATTTAATTGGATTATAAGATTAATAATTATTTTAATTTCATTATTTGGATTATATCAATATGTTGTTGCAAAAGATCATACTGCAGAAATGAAGGAATTAGAAAAACAATTAAATAAAAATGCAGAAATGATGAAATTAAAGCAAGAAGAATATGCAAAGCAATTAGAAGAAGAAAAAGAAGCTTGGGAATTGGAACTTAAAAAATTGGAAGATGGTGTAGCAGATTTAGATGAGGTAGTACATAAGCTACATTTAGTAGGTGTAGGGGATTCTGTAATGCTAGGCGCTGTTACAGATTTATATAGAGAGTTTCCAAAGGGCTATTTTGATGCTAAAGAATCTAGAACTGCTTGGGTAGTAAATAACATATTAAAAGATTTAAAGGCAAACAATATGTTAGGGAATCCAATAGTATTTGGATTAGGTGCTAATGGTGATTGCCCAGAATGGTGCAAACTAGAAATTTTAAATACTATAGAAGATAGAAATATTTTTTGGTTAACTACAACATGGAATAAAGGTGATTATGTAAATAAAAATATAAAAGATTTTGCATCCAAACATGATAATGTATATGTTATAGATTGGGAATCTATTTCAAAAGGTCATGATGAATATTTTATAGCAGATGGAATACACCTTACTGAAATTGGTAGAGAATCTTATAGTAAAGCAATATATGATTCAATAAAAGAAGCATATATTGATGAATATAATAATAAGAAAGATGCAATTATTAAAGCACGTGATGATGAAAATAAAAAGAAAATAAGTTTTTATGGGAATGATTTATTATTAAATGCTTTTGATTATATTGAAAAAGAATTTAATAATGCAAAATATGTAATGAATAAAGATTTTAATTATGAATTATTGAAACAAGAATTAAAAGAAGCAATTGATAATAAAACATTAGATTATAATATAGTATTAGTTTTTGATTCATCATTTAAAATAAATAATGATGAATATAATGAGTTAATTAAACTATGCAAAGATCATAATATATACATATTATCTAATATGGATTTTGAAGGTGCAATATCTATAAAATTTGATAATATAGATAATTACTATATGGCTGATAAAGTACATTTAACAGATGAAGGTAATAAAGCATTGAGTAATATTTTAAAAGAAAGTATTAAGGTGGAATAATGAAATATATAGGTACAAAAAGGTTAGAAACTGAAAGATTGATATTAAGAAAAATGAAGTTAGAAGATGCAGAGGCTGCTTACAATAATTGGTGTAGTCATGATAAGGTATGTAAATATACTTTATGGAATAAGCATAAGAATGTTGAAGAGACAAAAGAATTGTATAAGATGTGGGTAAAAGATTATGATAATTTAGATACATATAGATGGATTGTTGAATTAAAAGATACTCATGAAGTTATAGGTACAATAGATGTAGTATCCAAGAAATATTTGAAGTTTGGATCATGTGAAATAGGATACTGCTATGGAGATAAATATTGGAATAATGGTTATGCAACAGAAGCATTAAAAGCCGTAATTAAGTTTTTGTTTGAAGAGGCTGATGCAGAAGTTATATACGCTGAACATAGTACTTTAAATCCTGGTAGTGGTAAAGTTATGCAAAAGTCAGGAATGAAATTTGAAGGGGTTCAAAGATCTAGAATAGTAGATAATGATAATATTAGAAATGATCTTGCATCATATTCAATAACTAAAGAGGAATATTTTAATGAACATTAAGAAAGTAGTAGTAGGATTTTTAGAGGAAAATTGTTATATAGTTGAAAAAAATAATGAATGTATAATAATTGACCCAGGTGATGATCCAAATAAAATTGTTAATAATATTACATTAAAACCAATAGCAATATTAATAACACACAGGCATTTTGATCATATAGGAGCATTAGAATATATAAGTAATAAGTATAATATTCCTACATATGAATATAGTAACCTTAAAGAAGGCAACTTAAGGATAGGTAAGTTTAATATAGAAGTAATATATACACCTGGACATACTGATGATTCGGTTACATATTATTTTAAAGATGATGAAATCATGTTTACTGGTGATTTTCTATTTAAAGGTTCGATAGGAAGAACTGATTTAGAAACAGGAAATATGAAAAAAATGCAAAAAAGTATTAGTAAAATAAAGAAATATTATGATATAATTAAAGTGTATCCTGGTCATAACGATAATACTACAATCGGTTATGAGAAAGTGTGCAATATTTATTTTAAGGAGGAATTATGAAAAGAGTAGTAAGATTATTATGTGCTTTATTAGTGCTTTTACCAGTGGTTACTTTTGCAGCTGAAAATAAAAGCCTTAATTTAGAGGAGGTACTAAAAGAAGAAGAAATTGAATCTAAATTAGGAAATTACAAAGAAAGTGATGAAAAAGCTACAGTTTATTTATTTAGAGGAAAAGGTTGCGGATATTGTAGAGGATTTATTAATTTTTTAAATGACAATATTGATGAATTAGGAAAATATTTCAACTTAGTATCTTATGAAGTATGGAATGATGCTGATAATGCTGATTTAATGCAAGAAGTTGCAAATTTTACAGGAGTAGCAGCACAAGGAGTACCATATATAGTAGTTGGTGAAAAAGTATTTGATGGTTTTACTGAGGAATATTATGGTGAAGAATTCAAAGCAGAATTGAAAAAGCTTTATGATTCTGAAGAAAGATATGATGTATTTGAAGCAATGGAAAAAGCAGAATTAGATGCTAAAAAAGCAGAAAATGCCAATGTAAATAAAATAATTTTATGGAATGCTGTATTTTCAGTAGTTACAATATGTGCAGTTGGATTAATGCTTTATATGAGTAATAAAAAAATGGCAGAATTAATTGATTCAAAAATAAAAATTAAAAATTATGTACAACAAGCACAAAGTGAAGCACCTAAAAAAGCAGAAACTAAGAAACCAGTAAAAAAAGCAAAAAAGAAATAAAATATTAGTGTAAACTAATATTTTTTTTGTTGATAATACAAAGTCATTGATTTAAAATATATATGTAGGAGGATATTATGCGAAATGTAGGAACAATAGTTAGGGGAATAAGAACCCCAATAATTAAAGAGGGAGATAATTTAGAAGATATAGTAGTGTCTTCATTATTAAAGGCAAGTCAAAGTGAAGGATTTGAATTTAATGATAAGGATGTAGTTGCTATTACAGAAGCAGTAGTAGGTATATCAGAACGTAATTTTGCAACATTAGATGATATTGCAGGTGATATTAAATCAAAATTAAAATCAGATCATATTGGTATAGTATTTCCAATATTAAGTAGAAATAGATTCGCGGTATTATTAAGTGCTATGGCAAGAAGTGCAAAAAAATTAACATTATTATTAAGTTACCCATCTGATGAAGTTGGTAATGATATTCTATATAAAGAGGATTTAAAGAAATATAATGTTAATCCATATAGTGATATTATTACTTATGAAGATTATATGGAAAAATACCATAGATTTTTGCATCCATTTACTGGTGTAAATATGGTAGATGTATATAAGGAATTAATAGAAAAAGAAGGATGTGTAGCAGAAATAGTATTAAGTAATAATGCTTTAGATATACTAAAATATACAAATGATGTAATTAATTGTGATATTCATACAAGAGAAGAAACAAAAGAATTATTAAAAAATAATGGTGCTAATGTTATATCTATGTCTGATATATTAAATAAGAGTTATAATGGTTCTGGATATAATGAAAAGTATGGTTTATTAGGTACTAATAGAGCTACTGAAGAAAGGGTTAAGTTATTTCCAAGAACAGGGCAAACTTTAGTAGAAAATATACAAAAGAGATTAAAAGAAGAAACAGGTAAAAATATAGAAGTTATGGTATATGGGGATGGTGCATTTAAAGATCCAGTAGGACATATTTGGGAACTTGCTGACCCAGTTGTATCACCAGCATATACTAAAGGATTAGAAGGTAGTCCAAATGAATTGAAACTTAAATATTTATCAGAAAATAAATTTAAGAATTTAAGTGGTGAAGATTTAAATAATGCAATTAGAGAAGAGATTAAAAATAAAGATAATGATTTGAAAGGTAAAATGGCTTCTCAAGGAACTACTCCAAGAAGATATACTGATTTACTTGGATCATTATGTGATTTAACTAGTGGTAGTGGTGATAAAGGAACACCAGTAGTATTAATTCAACGTTACTTTAATAATTACTCTGATTAGAGGTGATAGTATGGAAAGGATAATAATGCATATTGATGTCAATAATGCATTTTTATCATGGACTGCTGTTGATTTATTAAAGCATGGGCATAAAGATATAAGAAATGAATATTCAGTAATAGGTGGAGATGAAAGTAAAAGAAGAGGAATAGTATTATCAAAATCTACTTCTGCTAAAAAGAAGGGTGTTAAAACTGCTGAAACTATTTATCAAGCAAGAAAAAAATGCCCTAATTTAAGAGTATATCCACCAAATCATAAATTATATAAAGAAATGTCAAATAAGTTATTTGAATTATTATCTAAGTATACAAATGACATAGAAGTAGTATCTATAGATGAGTGTTTTTTAGATTATGGAAAAGTAAAAAAAATATATGGTGACGAAGTGTCATTTGCATATAAAATTAAAGATGAAATATATAATACACTTGGTTTTACAGTTAATGTAGGTATAGCAAATAATAAATTGTGTGCAAAGATGGCTTCTGATTTTTCTAAACCAAATAAAGTACATACTTTATATATGAATGAAGTAAAGGAAAAGATGTGGCCATTACCTATAGGAGATTTATATGGTATAGGTAAGAGTAGTGAAATAAAACTGAAAAATTTAAAAATAAATACTATAGAAGATCTTGCTTTAGCAGATTCTAAATTATTAAGACCATACTTTAAGAATCAAACAGATCACATAATTAATATAGCAAATGGTATAGATGATTCTTTGGTTATTAGTGAAGAATCTGATAGAACAAGTATAAGTACTACTGAAACATTGATTTATGATTATGATGATATTAATGAAATAAATAAAGAATTAAAAGAAATATCTTCTAGATTAAGTAAAGAGTTAAAGAAAAAGAATAAATATTGTTATACAATAGCAATAATAATTAAAGATATGTATTTTAAAACAACTACAAGACAAACTAAATTAAAAAATAGTACAAATAATGAGGATACTATATATGAAGTAAGTACAAAATTATTTAAAGATAATTGGGATTCTACTCCAGTAAGATTAATAGGTATTAGATTAGATTCTTTAACAGAAAGGAATGATTATCAAATATCTTTGTTTGAAAATGCCGAAGATAAAATAGAAAGTGATAAATTAAATGAAACAATCGATTATTTGAAAGAAAAATATGGTAATAATATAATAAAGTAGATTTAATATCTACTTTTATTGTGATATAATTATTATGAGGATGATAATATGGAATCAAATGAAATACAAAATGTAATAAATAATTTTAAAGATAAATTAAAAGATTTTTGGAGGTTACTTTGACTTAGATAATAAGTTAATAGAAATAGATAAGTTAACTAAAAAAACTGAGGATTTAAATTTTTGGAATAATCAAAAAGAAGCTAATGAGGTAATAGATAAATTAAATAATTTAAAATCATATAAAGAAAGATATGATAATTTAGATAAAAGAATTAATAGTTTAAATGATGATTTTGAATTATATAAATTAGATAATGATTCTGAATTATTAAAATTAATAGAAGTAGAAATAAGTGAATTAGAAAGCGATATTGAATCTTTTGAGATACTAACATTATTAAATAATGAATATGATATAAATAATTGTGTATTAGAAATACATAGTGGTGCTGGTGGAACTGAAAGTAATGATTGGGTTAATATGCTTCTTAGAATGTATTCTAGGTGGTGTGATAAAAAAGGTTATAAATATGAATTGTTAGATAAGGAACCGGGTGAAGAAGTGGGATTAAAATCTGTGTCTTTATTAATTAAAGGGTCTTATGCTTATGGATATCTAAAATGTGAAAAAGGTGTTCATAGATTGGTAAGAATATCTCCTTTTGATTCAAATAAAAGAAGACATACTACTTTTGCATCTGTAGAAGTTACACCAGAATTTGATGATAAGATAGAAATAGAAATTAAAGAAGAAGATATTAGAGTAGATGTATACAGAAGTAGTGGTGCAGGAGGACAAGGTGTTAATACAACAGATAGTGCAGTAAGAATTACTCATATTCCTACTAAAACAGTAGTAACTTGTCAAAATGAAAGAAGTCAGATAAAAAATAAAGAAAAGGCAATGCAATTGTTAAAAAACAAATTATATATGATGAAATTAGAAGAACAAGAAAATGCAATGAGAGTTGCTAGGGGTCAAAAGATGGATATAAATTTTGGATCTCAAATAAGAAGTTATGTTATGCATCCATATTCTATGGTTAAGGATCATAGAACAAATGTAGAAAATACAAATGTAAGTGCAGTTATGGATGGAGATATAGATATGTTTATTGAGGCTTATTTAAAGGAAGTGGTATAGTGAATAGTAGAATAATAGGAATTATAAAAAGGTATGGTACATTAGCAATTGGATTGCTATTATATGCTTTGGCATATAATATGTTTTTAAAACCAAATGATATAGTTGCAGGAGATGTAGATGGTATTGCTAATATATTTAAAAGTGTAATAGATCCTAATTTATTAATTGCTATATTGTGTGTATTTTTATTGATAATAAGTTTTCCATTATTAGGGGTAAAAACCTCAATTGGTTCTGTGATAGGTACGATATTATTCCCTTTATTTGTAACATTAACTAGTAATATATCAGAATATATGACTATAGATGCATCTGATATGCTTTTAATAACAATAACAGCAGGAGTGATAAGGGGAATTGGATATGGTCTTACGTTTAAAATGGGATTTACTACTGGAGGAACTGATATATTAAATCAAATAGTTGCAAAGTATCTTCATACATCTATAGGAACAGCAATGATGATTGTAGATGGAAGTATAGTAGTAGCAGGTGGTTTTAAGTATGGATTTACTAAAATGTTTTATGCTCTTGTAGTATTATATATATTAAGTTTATTGACTGATAGAATAATGTTAGGAATATCAAGAAGTAAAGCGTTCTATATTATTACTGATGAAGAAGAGAAAGTAAAAGATTACATAATGAATGAACTTGGACATGGTGTTACTATAATACCAGTAAAAGGAGGATATACAAAAGAAAGACAAAAGATGATAATGTGTGTAATACCAACTAGAGAATATTATAGACTTAAGGAGGGAATAAGTAATATAGACAAAGATTCATTCTTTGTTATTACGGATTCATATGAAGTTAAAGGTGGAGCGTAAAAATATAATAAAATATATAGAAATTGCAATTGGTGTAATTGCATTTGGCATAGAGTTCAATCTATTTATATCACCATTGAATATAGTAATTGGTGGTTCTAGTGGTTTGGCAATTCTTTTTAATAAAGTAGTTGGTATAGATAAATCTACATTTATAACAATATTTTATGTATTAATGGTACTTTTAAATTTATTAGTATATGGTTTTAAAGATACAAAAACATTAATACTTGGTTCTATTCTTTACCCATTATCAATAAATTTATTTGCATTTTTACCAAAAATAATAGTGCTTGATTATGATAATAATAGATTATTATTGTGTATCATTGGTGCAATCTTTTGTGGTATAGGTGGTGGATTTACTTATAAAAATAATTTTCTAACTGGGGGTACTGATGTGCCTAAGAAAATAATGAGTGATAAATTAAAGATGCCTATGAGTACAGCAATACGTATATTCGATGGTATATTAATATTATTGGGTGGATTTATTTTTGGACTAAATAATATATTGTATGCTATAATAATATTGTATGTATCTAGTAAAATAATAGATAGAATAATGCTAGGTATATCAAACAAAAAAATGTTTTATATTATGACTGATAAACCAGATGAAATAAGAGATTCTGTAAGAAAAAATTTAAATTGTGGAATTACAGAAATAGATGCAATTGGTGGATATAAGGAAAAGAGACATAATATGCTTATGTGTGTAATTCCTACTAGGGATTATATAAAATTAAAAAAACTTATAAATAAAATTGATATGAATGCATTTTTTATAGTTACAGATTCTTATTATATGTATTATCATGAATAGAGGTGAAATATGGAAATTATAAGAATAAAAGATTTAGAGAAAAAGTATAAAACTGGAGTAACAGCAATATATGATTTCGATCTAAAGGTGAAAAAAGGGGATTTCATATTTGTTATAGGAGCATCTGGTAGTGGAAAGTCTACTTTGATAAGGATGCTATATAGGGAAGAAAAACCTACAAAAGGAAGCATAATAATTGGTGGAGTTGATGTAGCAAGATTAAGGAATAGAAAGGTATATAAACTTAGGAGGAAATTAGGAATAGTATTCCAAGATTTTAAATTGTTACCTAAGTTAACAGTATATGAAAATGTAGCATTTGCACTTGAAATACTTGGACTTCCAAGAGATGAAATAAGAAAAAAAACAATGAAAGCCTTAGAACTAGTTGGATTGAAGAATAAAGCTAAAAATTATCCGGATCAATTATCTGGTGGAGAGCAACAAAGAGTAGCAATAGCAAGAGCAATTGTTAATGAACCAAAAATATTATTATGTGATGAGCCAACTGGTAACTTAGACCCAGATACGAGTTGGGAAATAATGCAAGTATTAGAAGATATAAATAAGTTAGGAACAACTATTATAATGGCTACACATGATAAAGAAATGGTTAATAGAATGAAGAAAAGAGTAATACTAATTGATGCTGGTAGATTAAAAGAAGATTATGCGAAAGGAACATATACTCATGAAATTGTTTAGATTACTAGGTAGAAGTGTAAGAGATGCATTTAAAAGTGTATTTAGAAATTTTTCTCTTTCATTAGCATCAATATCAAGTGTTACAATTACTCTTTTAATAGTAGCTGTTTCGATGGTACTATCATATAACATAGAAAATATATCTACTCTTATTAAGAAAGATTTTTCAATAGTGGTATTTGTAGAAAATGATGCTACTGCTGAAGAAATAGAAGAGATAGAAGATAAAATAAAAAATATGGACAATGTTGATTCATATATTTATGAAACGAAGGAACAAGTAGCTGAATCATGGAAAAAAAGTTCAGATACATTTAAAGCAATTATAGAAAGTTGGGATAAAGAAGAAAATCCACTTGCAGACACATTTTCAATAAAAGTTAAAAATTTAGAGGATATTAATAATACAGCAAAACAAATTAAAAAAATAAATAAAATATCTTTAGTAAGGTATGGAGAAGGAATAGTAGAACAGTTGTTATCTGTACTTAAAGTCATAGAAAAATTTTTAATAGGAATGGTACTTGCTCTTGTGCTTGTTACAATATTCTTGGTAAGTAATACTATTAAAATAACTATATTCTCTAGAAGAAAAGAAATTGAAATTATGAGATTAGTTGGAGCTTCTAATTCGAATATTAAAATGCCTTTTGTTATAGAGGGATTATTCTTAGGATTACTTGGTTCATTAATTCCAATTTTGGCTACTATATATGGATATAGTGCTTTATATAATTTTGTACATTTAGAGAACATATCACCATTTTTACAACTTGCTACACCATCACCATTTATATACATAATATCATTAATATTATTATTAATAGGTACAATAGTTGGTATGTTTGGTAGTGCAGGTTCAGTAAGAAAATATTTAAAGATTTAAAATGATTGCTAAAATGCAATCTTTTTTTATAAAATATATGCTATAATTAAAAACGGGAGATGAGAAAATGAAAATACCATTTAAAGCTGGGAATATATTAATTCCAAAAAATATTGATATGAGCAAGTGGAGTGTTGTTGCGTGTGATCAATATACTTCTGAACCAGATTATTGGAATGAAGTATCTAATATTGTTGGAGATAGTCCTTCAACATTAAATCTTACACTTCCAGAAATATACTTGGAAGATTCTAATGTGGAAGATAGAATAAAAAAAATCAATGAAAATATGAAAGAAATGTTAGATAAAGACATGTTTGTTGAATATAAAGATTCTATGATTTACTTAGAAAGAACTCAAAATGATGGTAGAATTAGAGAAGGTTTAATGGGAATAGTTGATTTAGAAGATTATTCATATGAAAAAGGTTCTCAAACATTAATTAGAGCTACTGAAAAAACAGTAATAGAAAGAATTCCACCAAGAATGAAAGTAAGAGAGAATGCATTATTAGAACTTCCACATATAATGATTTTAATTGATGATGAAAAAAGAGATATTATTGAATCATTAAAAAATACAGTAACGGATTCTGATATTGTTTATGACTTTGATTTAATGCAAAAAGGTGGACACATTAAAGGATATAAGTTAAATAATAAAACAATTGAAGAAGTTATTAGCAAATTAGAACAACTTGCTGATAAAAATAATTTTGAAAATAGGTATAATATCAAAGATAAGGATGTATTGCTATTTGCAATGGGAGATGGAAATCACTCACTTGCAACAGCAAAAGCCTGCTATGAAAAATTAAAAGAAAGTATTGGTAATGATGCATTAAATCATCCAGCTAGATATGCTTTAGTAGAATTAGTAAATCTTCATAGTGATGCATTAGAATTTGAAGCTATACATAGAGTTTTGTTTGATGTAGATGTAGAAAATTTTATAGAAAATTTATATGCATATTATAATATAAATGAAAATGGTAATGGTCAAAGATTTGAATTAGTAACAAAAGATTATGATAAAGTATTATATATTTCAAATCCAAAATCAAATATTGCAGTTGGATCTATTCAAATATTTATAGATGAATATTTAAAAAATCATAAGGGGAAAATAGATTATATACATGGTGAAGATGTTACAAAAGATTTAGGATCTAAAGAAGGTAATATAGGAATAATATTTGATGCCATGGCTAAAAGTGAACTATTTAAGACTGTAATTTTAGATGGTGCATTACCTAGAAAGACTTTTTCTATGGGACATAGTCATGATAAAAGATTTTATTTAGAAGCAAGAAAAATAAAATAGATTAATTAAAAGCAATATAATTATTGCTTTTTTTATTAATAATGTTATAATACAAACAGAAGGTGGGATTTTAATGAAGAAAGTTAAAATGATCGATGAATTTAAAAATTTTATATCTCGTGGTAACGTTGTAGATATGGCTGTAGGTGTAATAATTGGTGGTGCTTTTGGCAAAATTGTTACAAGTTTAGTTAATGATATATTAATGCCATTAGTAGGAATATTAATTGGCGGACATGATTTTTCGACTCTTGCAATAAAAGTTGGAGACGCTTCAATTTTATATGGTGCATTTATACAAGCGGTTATCGATTTCTTGATAGTTGCAATATGTATATTCTTTATGGTTAAAACATTTGAAAAATTAAAAAAGAAAAAACCTGAGGTGGTTGAAGCACCAAAAGAAGACTCAGATGAAGTAAAATTATTAAAAGAAATAAGAGATTTATTAAAAAAGAAAAAATAATAAATCTCTTTTTTATAGGAGGAAAATATGGAAAAGAAAAAATACAATACATTTAAATTAATATTTTCATATTTAAAAGATGAAAAGCCAAGATTATTTATGTATATATTCTTGGTTATAATGACTTATATTCCAGCCCTTTTATCATCATTTTTTTGGGGATTTGCAATACAAGCATTAATAACTAATTTGTTTAAGAAATTTTTAATATTCTTATTATTAAGAGAAGGAACTCACATATTGTTTTATTCATTATTATCAATTCCAAGAGATCTCATATATAATAAGCTTGAAATAAAGTTTTCAAAAAATGTATTAAAAGATTTATATAGGAAAATAACTGATATGCCTACAAGAGCATTTGAAGACATAGGAGTAGGTGAATTTATAAATAGGATGACTACAGATCCAGAAAGAGTAATGGAATTACTTGGAAAATTAATAAAGATGTCTTGTAGAGCAATAGTAATAATAGTAATCCTTGTAATAGCATTAAAATCATCATTTATTCTAGGACTTGAAATAATATTATTTAGTATAGTAATGGGATTCATATCATATAAATTTTTTCCAAAAATAAAGAAAACTCAAGAACAAATTAAAAAAGAAAGTGATGCAGAAGTAAAGAGTGCTACTGAAAATTTAACTGGTATAAGAGAAATAAAGGCATTAGGGATTAAAAAGAATATTGAAGATAGACTGTTTGAAAACATAGATAGATTATTTTTTAATCAAAGAAAGATAGCTAAATATGAAGTAGCATATTACAATCTAAATGCTTTTATATATTTCTTGTTACAAGCATTAATATTAGGTACAAGTGGATATTTAGTTGTAACTAATAAAATTACATATGCTTTATTTATAGTTATTGAATCATATATTTGGAGAATAGATGATGTGGTAGAAAGTATAAGTGATTTTGGTATAAATTATAACAAAGTAAGAGTATCTTTAAAAAGAATAGATGAAATAGTAAATAATAGGTTATATGAAGATGAGAAATTTGGAAATATTAATATAGAAAATGCAAAAGGAATAATAGAATTTAATAATGTAAAATTTAAATATAGTGATACTGAGGACTACACATTAAAAGGTTTAAATTTAAAAATTGAACCAAATAAAAAAATAGCAATAGTAGGAAGAAGTGGCAATGGTAAAAGTACAATATTTAATTTGTTGCTTAGATATTTTGATACTAATAAAGGAAATATAACATTAGATGGTATTGATATAAAAGATCTAACAGAAAAATCTTTAAGAAATAATATATCTATAATAAGACAAACACCATTCTTATTTAATTTAAGTATATTAGATAATTTTAAATTAGTAAAAAAAGATGCTACATTAGATGAAATAAGAGAAGTATGTAAAAAAGCATATATCGATGACTATATTATGAGTTTACCAAACAAATATGATACTATAATAGGTGAAGGTGGAGTTAATTTATCTGGTGGTCAGAAACAACGAATAGCAATAGCAAGAACATTACTTATAAATACAAAAGTAATACTATTTGATGAAGCTACAAGTGCACTTGATAATGAAAGTCAAGAATATATAAAACAAACAATAGATAATCTTATATTAGATCATACTGTAATTGTAATTGCACATAGATTATCTACAATAATAGATTCAGATGTAATATGCGTATTAGAAAATGGTGAAGTAGAAGCAATAGGTACACATAGAGAATTATTAAAAAATTCAAAGACATATAGAACAATATATATGGTTGAAAATAATTAATTTACAAAAGCAAATGTATCCATTTTCATATAGCATAAACCTATTACTTGTCAAATTATTATGGTATAATAATTATATGATAGGAGTAAGATATGAAAAAGAATAAGAAGAAAGCATTTACATTAGTAGAATTATTAGCAGTTATTTTAATATTAGCAGTAATATTAATAATAGCGGTGCCACAAATAATGGATACAATAAAAACTACAAGATTAAAAACTATGGAGGATAGTGCAAAACTAATAGCAACAAATGCAGAA
>JAEEGL010684986.1_pt1 | contig 17321 bp, 14 predicted proteins | sample 9134231 | NCBI WGS metagenome assembly JAEEGL01 (sample SAMN16246548, study PRJNA631951) | gut metagenome | biome: gut microbiome; feature: rumen; material: fiber-attached | host: Bos | place: Iran: Karaj | collected 2018-10
ATCCGGAAATGATCATACTGGACGAGCCGACAGCCGGACAGGATTTCAGGCATTATACGGAGATCATGGAATTTTTAAGGGAACTGAACCGGAGAGGCCTGACCGTCGTCATGATCACGCACGACATGCATCTGATGCTGGAGTATTCGGAGCGCACGGTCGTGTTCTGTGACGGCAGTATCATAAAAGATGCAACAGGCGCACAGATACTGACAGATCCGGAAACGGTGGAAAAAGCCGCCCTTAAGGAAACGTCCCTGTACTATCTCGCGGACCAGTGCGGTATCAGCGATGCGCGCAGTTTTGTCCAGCGGTTCATAGACCACGACAGGAGGGTGAGGGCATGATCAGGATATTCAATTATATCGACAGGGAATCACCCATACACCGGCTGACCGGCGCATCCAAATTCGCGGTGCTGATCCTGTGGTCCATAGCCGCCATGACGACGTTCTGCACGCCGTTCCTTGTTGCGCTTACCATCCTGGGACTCATTCTGTTCAGTATATCCCGCATCAGACTCAGAGAGGTCAGGGCTATGCTGATCCTGACCATGGCGATCATGCTGCTGAACAATATCCTCATCTATCTGTTCGCGCCTGAACAGGGTGTGGCGATCTACGGCAGCAGGGACGTCCTCTTTACGATCATAGGACGCTACACAGTTACAAAGCAGCAGCTTTTGTATCACGCGAATGTGATCCTTAAATATACCTCGACGATCCCGATGATCATCCTGTTCGTCGCCACCACGAACCCCAGTGAATTCGCGGCGTCCTTAAACCGCCTGGGCGTAAACTACAGGATCGCCTATGCGGTGGCCCTTGCCATGCGGTATATCCCGGATACGCAGAATGAATATCATGATATTTCCCTGTCCCAGCAGGCCCGGGGCATTGAAATGAGTAAGAAGGAAAACCTCTTTAAAAGGATAGCTGCAGCGGCATCGATCATCCTGCCGCTGATCCTGTCCGGCATGGACAGGATCGATGTGATCGCCAATGCCATGGAGCTGAGAGGATTCGGGAAGAATAAGAAGCGGACCTGGTATATGGGCAGGAAATTTACCCCGGCAGATATCCTGTGTATTATCTTCGGTATTATGCTGGTCGCGTTCACGATGGCATATGCCCTGGTGAACGGCAGCCGGTTCTGGAATCCGTTCATATGATCCGGTTGACGCAGATCCCCGAAAGCGGTATACACTTATATGCTGTTCATGTGAAATGGCATCGGAGGCAGGCAGTCGGTCATATGAGATCTGAAGATCAGAATAATAACAATGGCAGAAGCAGTATACAGAACCGCATCACGCAGGGTGTGATCTGGAAACAGCTTCTGCTTTTTTTCTTTCCCCTTCTGTTCGGCAGCTTTTTCCAGCAGCTGTACAATACAGCCGACGCACTGATCGTCGGCCGCTTTGTCGGTAAGGAAGCATTGGCGGCTGTCGGAGGCAGCGCGGCGATACTTACACATTTCTTTATAGGCTTTTTTAACGGGCTCTCTGCCGGTGCGGCTGTGGTGATAGCGCAGTTTTTCGGCGGCGGCAGTAAAAAGAGGCTGTCTGAAGCGCTGCATACGTCCATACTGCTGGCAGCAGCGGGCGGAGCCGTTTTTATGGCGGCAGGTCTCTTCGGGGCACCATACGCCCTGAAGGCCATGGGGACACCGGCGGATACACTGGCGGATTCCATACTGTATATCAGGATATTCTTCTGCGGTATGATCGCCAACCTCGTCTACAATATGGGTGCGGGCATCATCCGGGCCATGGGCGATTCCAGGCGGCCGCTGTATATCCTGGTCATCACCTGCATCATCAATATTATTCTGGATGTTTTCCTGGTCGTCGTCCTTCGTCTGGGCGTTGCCGGCGTCGCGATCGCGACGGTGATCTGCCAGGCTATCAGCGCGTCCATGGTCCTTTTCATGCTCTGCAGGCTGGGCAAGCAGTATGCGCTGCGGCTGAACAGGCTGAAGATCTCGGGACCGATGCTGAAGAGGATCCTTGCCATAGGCCTTCCCACCGGAATACAGTCGACGATGTATTCGATCTCCAATATCATCATCCAGTCGTCTATCAATTCGTTCGATACGGACGCCGTTTCCGCGTGGGCGGCGGTCGGCAAGATCGATGCCATCTATTGGATGGTCATCAATTCACTGGGCGTTTCGATCACGACATTTGTGGGGCAGAATTACGGCGCGGGCCTGACAGGAAGGGCCAGGAGCAGTGTCCGGCAGGGACTTGTGATCTCCGGTCTCTCAACAGCCTTTATATCTGCGATGCTCTACCTGTTCAGCCTGCCGCTGGTCAGGATCTTTACCGATGACGCAAAAGTCATTTCGATGGGAAGCTATATGATGCGCTATCTGGTCACGTTTTATATCACCTATTTCATGATAGAAGTCTTCAACGGAGCCCTGCGCGGAATGGGCAATTCGTTTGTACCTAGGATCATCACAGTGGCGGGGGTGTGCATACTCCGCATGATCTGGCTCTTTACCGCACTTCCGAAAGACCATACAGTGCTGACGGTCATGAGGAGTTACCCGATCAGCTGGATAACCACGTCTTTGCTGCTCTTTCTGTACTATATGATGTACATCCATCACTGGCACCCGCTGCATCCGCGAAAGAGGCGGGATACGGCATAGAACACGGCTCAGGGAATGCTTTTGAGGTGTACATAACAGCCGGATTTTGATAGGATATTCATAGTATGGATATTTATAGCCTGCATGTGCTGCGGGCAGTAAATGATATCTTAAGATTCAGGAGGGGATTAAGGTGAATGGGTCATTTCGCGGCGGCGTCCACCCGCCGGACATGAAATCGCTCAGCAGGGATCTGCCGCTTCAGGAATTCCTGGCGAAAGGGGATATGGTATTCCCGCTTTCCCAGCATATCGGCAAACCCGCAAAAGCGGTCGTTAAAAAGAACGATCCTGTGCTCGCCGGGCAGCTGATCGCGGAAGCGGACGGTTTTGTATCCGCAAACGTCTACAGTTCCTGCTCCGGCAAAGTCAAGGCTGTGGAAAAGCACAGAACCATCTCCGGGCAGATGCTGGAGTGCATCATCATTGAAAACGACGGAGAGTATACACAGGCAGATACGTATGATACCCGGCGCGATGTTGACGGGATGACTGTTGAGGAGATCACGGCGGCTGTCAAAGATGCCGGCATCGTCGGCCTTGGCGGGGCGGGTTTTCCTACCCATGTCAAGCTTATGCCCAAAGACAGCGCGGCGATCCGTTATGTGATCGTCAACGGCGCCGAATGCGAACCCTACATTACCTGCAACGACCAGCTGATGAGGTCGAATGCAGATGAGATCGTTGAAGGAACGGCGATCGTCCTGGAACTTTTCCCGAATGCAGAGGCGGTGATCGCGATCGAAGACAACAAGCCCGAAGCGGTCGCAGCCATGCAGCAGGCTGTAACGAAGGCACGTAATGCCAGGATCAGTGTCAGAGCGCTGCATACGAAATATCCCCAGGGAGGCGAGCGGAGCCTTATCACCGCGATCGCGGGGATCGATTTTCCCGTTGCCTCACTGCCTGCGGACGTGGGCTGCATAGTTGACAATGTCGGTACCGTCTATGCCATCCAGAGGGCGGTCGTATACGGAGAGCCGCTCTTTAAGCATGTGATGACGCTGACCGGTGAAGCAGTCTCTCATCCCGGCAACTATATCATCCGGGACGGCACCTGCGTCGCCGAACTGGTCGAAGCTTCCGGCGGTGTAAGCGACGAGCTGAAAAAAGTCCTTGCCGGCGGCCCCATGATGGGCTTTGCACTTACTTCACTGGATGTGCCGGTGGTCAAGACCACCAACGCGATCACGATGCTCGCTGCGGACCCGGTCGAAGAAGCACAGAAGGAGATGACGGCGTGCCTGCACTGCGGGCGCTGTACGACCGTATGCCCCCAGGGGCTCCTTCCCCAGATGATGGCGGACGCATCGGAGATAAACGACCTGGACAGGTATGAAAACAAGCTGTACGGACTGGACTGCATCGCCTGCGGTTCCTGTACCTATATCTGTCCGGCCAAGAGACCGCTGACCCAGATATTCAAACAGACAAAGGCCGAGATCCTGGCCATAAAGCGCGCGGCGGCGGGAGGTAAATGATGGAAAAATTACTGAACATTTCTTCCGGCCCCCATGTCAGGGACAGGTGGTCTACACGGTTCATCATGCTGATCGTGTCAGCATCCCTTATGCCGGCCGCAATACTGGGCATCGCGTTCCACGGGATCCATTCGCTTTTTGTCATACTGGTATCCGTAGCCAGCGCGGTCGGAACAGAATTTATATTTGATAAGATCACACACAGACCGGACACATGGAAAGACGGAAGCGCCATCGTCACGGGACTTCTTCTGGCGCTCACTCTTTCACCGAATGCAAAGCTCTATCTGCCGATACTGGGGTCTGTGTTCGCTATCCTGGTCGTAAAGTGTTTCTTCGGCGGCCTGGGCAGGAATTTCCTGAACCCCGCGCTGGCGGCCAGATGTTTCCTGCTGATCTCTTTCGGCAGTGATATGACGGATTTCTCCGTAAAGAACGGGGTCGATGCCGTTTCGTCAGCGACGCCTACGGCGGACCTTCTGGCGGGGAAAGCCGTGAATGTGACCAGGATGTTCCTCGGCAATACCAACGGTATCATCGGCACATCCGTCATTGCTCTTCTGATCGGCGGACTGTTCCTGTGGGCAATGGATATCATCCACGGCCAGATATGCTTCTCTGTACTGATCGGTTTTGCGCTGTTTGTCGGACTGTTCGGCGGCCAGGGATTTGATCTCCGGTTCATCCTCGCGCATATCTGCGGCGGCGGTGTGGTCATGGGCGCGTTTTTCATGGCTACGGACTATACGACGTCACCGGTCTCGAAGCTGGGACAGCTGATCTACGGCATCCTGATCGGCGTACTGGGCGGCCTGTTCAGGCTGTTCGGTTCGGCGGCGGATTCCTTCAGTTATTCGATCATCATCGCGAACCTTTTCACTCCGCTGATCGATATGTATATCATACCGAAGCCTTTTGCTTACAGAAGAAGGGCCATCGAAGCCAGGCAGGCGCTTGCCGAGGCAGGTATTGAAAGCAGGACCGAAGAGAAGAAGACATTCCTCGGCAGGATACCGAAACCTGTCATTGCACTGGCTGTGATCACACTGGTCAGCGGCCTTGCCCTGAGCGGTGTTTATACAATGACGAAAGACACCATCGACGAACAGAAACGTATTGCCAAAGCGATGTCCTACAAGGCTGTCTGCCCCGGTGCGGAGGATTTTGAATTCCCCGCGGAAGCGGAAGCCTGGATCGCGGAGAACGGCGGGGCTGTTTACGGTACTGATTTCGGAAGATGCTATATCAATGAAGCCGTTATCGGCAAAGACGCCGCAGGCAATACAGCCGGTTATGTGGTCAGCGTTACGACGGCCGACGGCAATGACGGCAATATTTCGCTTTCGGTCGGCGTGGATGAAGACGGCGTCGTGAACGGTATCGCCTTCACCGAACTGAATGAAACACCCGGCATGGGCATGCTCTGCGGGGAACCCGCCTTCATGGGCCAGTTCGAAGGCGCCGCTGTTGACAGGTTCGAGCTGCTTAAAGGCGGCGGTGCGGACGAGGAATATGAGATCGACGCCATTTCCGGATCGACGGTCACTTCCTCGGCGGTCGTCAATGCGGTCAATGCCGGACTTGACTTTATAAACAATGTTATGAAGGGAGGAGAATAAGATGAATAAATATGTCGAACGTCTTTACAACGGCATCATCAAAGAGAACCCTACCCTTATACTGCTCCTTGGAATGTGTCCGACCCTGGCCGTATCCACCAGGGCGGTCAACGGTATCGGCATGGGGCTTTCCACTACGGCGGTCCTCGTGCTCTCCAACCTGGTCATCTCGCTCCTTCGCAAACTGATACCGGACCAGGTAAGGCTTCCTTCCTATATCGTGGTCGTGGCATCGCTCGTTACGGTCACGGAACTTTTGATCGAAGCATACCTGCCTTCGCTCTATGAGGCGCTCGGGATATATATCCCGCTGATCGTCGTCAACTGCATCATCCTTGGCCGTGCCGAGGCATACGCCAGCAAGAATCCGCCTTTATTGTCCGTCATGGACGGTATCGGTATGGGTATCGGTTTCACGATCGCCCTGACGCTTGCGGGCCTTGTCAGGGAAGTGCTGGGGAGCGGAACGGCATTCGGCTTCCAGATCCTGCCGGCCGCGGTACCGCCGATCGGGATCTTCGTTAAGCCTCCGGGCGCGTTCTTCGTTATCGCCATATTTATTGCCATTATGAATGCCATCGGCATTAAGACCAGGCAGAGAGAGCTTGTCGAGAACGGCTGTGACGGCTGCTGCGCAGCCTGCGCTTCCGCACCCGGCTGTGAAAAGGCAGGAAAGGAGGCAGAAGAATGAGCAATCTGATACTGATCATCATCGGCAGCGCGCTGATCAATAACGTTGTCCTGAACCAGTTCCTGGGCATCTGCTCTTTCCTGGGCGTATCCAAGCAGATCAAGGCCTCCGCGAGTCTTGGCGGCGCGGTCATATTTGTCATAACGATCGCATCAGCGGTGGCAAACCTCCTGTATACGTTCCTGCTTGCGCCTTACGGGCTGGATTATATGAAGACGATCGTTTTCATCCTGGTCATTGCGGCCCTGGTCCAGATCGTTGAGATGTTCCTGAAGAAAACATCGCCCGGCATTTATAAATCCCTCGGCATTTTCCTTCCGCTGATCACGACCAACTGCGCGGTGCTCGGTGTCGCGCTGACCAATGTCCAGAATGAGTATAATTTCATTGAAAGCGTACTGGCCGGTTTCGGTACAGCCCTCGGCTTTACGCTCGCGATCGTCCTCCTGGCCAGTATCCGCACCAGGATCGTTGAAAAGGACCTGCCCGCCCCGTTCAGGGGCGCCCCGATCGTCCTGATCGCAGCCGCACTGATGTCCATAGCCTTTATGGGCTTTTCACAGCTGTCGCTGTAGGAGGCCGGTATGCAGATAATACTGATAACAACCATAGCCATTACAGTCATTGGCGCTTTTGTAGGTGCCGGGCTTGTCTATATCGGAAACAAGTTCAAAGTGGAAGTGGACGAAAGAGAGTCTGCCGTCCGGGAATGTCTTCCCGGGAATAACTGCGGCGCCTGCGGCTACGCAGGGTGCGATGCCATCGCGGCCGCTATCGTGGCAGGGGAAGCCGCGGTAAACGCCTGCCCTGTGGGAGGAGCTGCCGTGGCCGAAAAGATCGGCGGCATCATGGGCGTCAAAGCGGAAGCGCTGGAGCGCAGGATCGCTTTTGTTAAGTGCAAGGGCAACTGTGAAGTAACACATGACCAGGCCAATTATATCGGCATCAGCGACTGCAGGAGCGCAGTCCTGTCCGGGATCGCGACAGCCGAGTGTGATTTCGGCTGCATCGGCTTCGGTTCCTGCGCGGAAGTCTGCCCGGAAAACGCGATCAAAGTCGTTGACGGCGTTGCCGTCGTCGACAGGAGAAAATGTGTCGGCTGCGGCCTTTGTGCCAAGGCCTGCCCCAAGAACCTCATCGAGCTTGTCCCGGAGAGCAAGCACGTTATGGTGCAGTGTTCCAACAGGGACAAGGGGCCTGCCGTCAGAAAAGTCTGTTCTGCCGGCTGCATAGCCTGTACGCTCTGCGAGAAGCAGTGCGAAGCGGGTGCGATCACAGTGACCGGAAATGTTGCCCATATCGATTATGAAAAGTGTACACAGTGCGGTAAATGTGCGGAAAAGTGCCCGACCAAAGTTATCATTCCGCCTGCGGCCGTTTGATGCTGATACGGCACGTTCAGAACAGGTCGGCCGTTTTCTTGTGAAAGCAAAAACAGAGGTCAGTAAATGGAAAACAAAGAAAGAGTAGCCAGAGCGATCATCTCTGCCAGCGCTGTTGTCGTTGCGACGTCCCTGATCTGCGGGGCGGCGACCGGCGGGGATATCATGTATCATTTGAAGAACAGAGGGGATCTGGGGCCGCTGACCAGGCAGGATATCGCATATCTTGATGTGGAAGCACCTGAAGCTACCGGTATGGACGGTACGGTCAACGCTTCGGACTGGAAGGAGATATATCCGTATATCACGGCAACGATGGGGGATAACGCGGCGAACAGTTATGTGACCAGTTATCTCGAAGAGGATCCCTATCTGGTCAATATATATGAAGGATATGGATTCGCGAAAGATTACGGGAGCGCCAGGGGGCACGAATATACGCTGGAAGATGTGGCCGCAACACAAAGACCGCACGCAAAAGCGAACTGCCTGACCTGCAAGACACCGAATTTCACCAAACTTGTCAATGACCAGGGCGTCGGCGTGTATTCCATGCCGTTCGACGAGGCCATGGCAATGATGGAAGAGAATATAAGCTGCTATAACTGTCACGGGAACGATGCCGGAAATGCGGGCAGGATCGTCATTACTCATTCCTATGTCCAGAAGGCGCTGGGAGAGAATATGGCAGAGATCGATCCCGCAACTTTATCCTGCGGGCAGTGCCACATCGAATACTACTTTACCCCGGAAGATTCCGAGACGATGATGCCTTACGGCAGTGTGGCCCAGATGACTCCGGACGCGATCCTGGCATATTATAACGACATGGATTTTGCCGACTGGACACAGGAAAGCACAGGAGCCCGCATGCTGAAAGCCCAGCATCCCGAAATGGAAACGTATCTGCTGGGCAAACACGCGGCGCTCTTAAACTGTGCGGACTGCCATATGGCCTTAACACAGGCTGATGACGGGACGGTCTACCACAGCCATCTGCTGGAGAGCCCTCTGGAAAATGAGACGCTGCTGGAGAGCTGCGCTGCCTGCCATGGGGATACGGATATGGTGAACATGGTCAGACGCCTCCAGGAAAGGGTGACTGCGCGCGAGACGGAAGTAGGCACAGCACTTTCGGCATTCAAGGATGCCCTGGCGGACGCGGTACAGAACGGGAAGCTCAATGAGGAAGCGCTGGACGAAGTCAGACAGGTCTACCGCGAAGCGCAGTGGTACTTTGATTTCTGCTATGTCGAAAATGCCGAAGGCGCACACAATTCCGAGCTGGCTTTCTACTGCCTGGATACTTCCCGTGAGCTGATCGCAAAGGGAATGATGCTTTTGGGAGCAGAAGATAACTGAAATAAGAACACGGATAGAGATGTCATTTAAAAAGATCTGGAACTTTATGACATCCATGAAATTTGCGGTCATACTGCTCGTGGTGCTCGCAGCAGCGTGCACTGCGGGCAGTCTTGTTACTCAGGGACAGACGCTTTCATGGTATGCCTCAAGATACTCGGAGCGGACAGCAGCGCTGATCATGGCGCTGCATCTTGACGATGCTTTTCACAGCTGGTGGTTCGTCCTGATCAATGTTTTCCTCTGCCTGGACCTTATCTTCTGCAATCTGATAAGGCTCCCCGGGCTTTTGAAAAGGATCAGGGCGTATAAAAAGCTGCCGGTGCCTGTGCCGGACGGGGGCAAAGAACCAGGTACGGCGGGAGAATATCCGGGCTTTGAAGTTTTGGCAGAGGGGATAAGGGATCCGGAGAAGCTGTTCGGAAAACTGTCCATGCCGTCCCCGCAAAAAACGGAAGACGGCAGCGGGAGGCCGGTGCTTTTTTCCGTAAAGAACACCGCCGGTTTCTGGGGAGCCTGGATCTGCCATCTGGGCATTCTGTTTATTATCATGGGATTCTCCCTCGGGCAGATGACGAAACAGGAATACACTGTTTACGGTGTCCCGGGTGATACCCTGGCCATAGGGGAGACCGGTTATACGCTCCATGTCAATGACTTTACTGTCACGCTGCGGGATGACGATACCGTGGAACAGTACACTGCGGATATCACAGTGACTGAGCCGGTGACAGGACGGCAGGAAAGAGATACCGTCAGCGTCAACGATCCTGCCAAACTGTTCGGGATGAGTTTTTACCAGAATTCGACCGGATGGGCCGCCGGGATCGATATAACAAAGGACGGTGAGCCGCTTCAGGACGGGATCATATATGCAGGAAGCTTTGTCGCAGTCGCGGACAAACCGGAACTGGTCATATACCTGAATGCTTTTTACCCGGATTATGAGATGGTACCCGGACAGGGGCCTTCGACCAAAAGCGGGAAGCTCCTGAATCCGGGATACCTTTACAGTGTTTATTACCGCGGGGAGATACTCGGTATGAATGCCCTGATGCAGGACGAGGAACTTACGATCGACGAGTATACGGTTACCTTTGCGGACCCACAGAGCTATACGCTGATCCAGATAAAGAAAGACCGGTTCATATGGCTGGTCTTCGCCGGAGGCCTTACTACAGTGGCCGGCCTGATACTGGCCTTCTATATCCGGACCTGCAGGGTGCTGGCTGTACAGAACGAAGGACCGGATCCTGACCGGACCTGGACGGCATACGGCTCATCGGTAAAAGGCGGTTTTATTTTCCGCGAAGAATTTGCAGCTGCAGTTAAGGAGATCTCGGCACCGGGTTATGCAAAAGGAGAAGGACAGTCATGAACGGAATGGAAAACAGTCTTTTTACGATCGTAATGTTCGTTTATTTTGCGGCAATGGTACTCTATTTTGTTTACATTGCTGCCCGCAGGGAAATGATAGTCAGGTCCGCGCTGATCCTGCAGTGCGCCGGCTTTGTCCTGCATACGGTGACGCTGATCATCCGCTGGGCGGGCGCGGGACATGTGCCTCTCACCAACCAGTATGAATTCGCCACGTCCTTTGCCTGGGCGCTGTGCCTTGTCAGTCTGATCTTCGTTTTCCGTTTCCGGTTCAGGATGCTCGGCGTCTTCACCGCGCCGGTCATCTTCCTGATCATCGGTTACGCCGCGATGCAGTCAAAGGAAGTCCGGGATCTCATGCCGGCCCTGCAGAGCAGGTGGCTCTTCTTCCATGTTTCCACGGCGATCATTGCCTATGGCGCGTTCGGGGTCTCTTTTGTAACTTCGCTTATGTTCCTTGTACGGGATAAGGTAAAAGAGGGGAGTTTCTTTGACGGGTCGATCCCCGTCCCCGAAAAGCTGGATATCATCAGCTACAGGAGCGTTTCGCTCGGCTTCCTCTTCCTTACGTTCACGATCATCACCGGTGCGATCTGGGCAGAGCGCGCGTGGGGCAGCTATTGGTCCTGGGATCCCAAGGAGACATGGTCGCTGATCACCTGGCTCATCTATGCGGTCTATCTGCATCTGCGTCTGCGCCGGGGATGGAGGGGCAAGGCTTCATCGGTATTTGCGGTCATCGGCTTTATCTGTGTCCTGTTCACCTATATAGGTGTAAATACACTTATGCCGGGGCTGCACAGCTATAAATGATAAGTGTACGGATCAAGTTATATAAACTGAACAGCAAATAAGGAGAAATCGGATCATATGAAAGCACCTTTTTCACAATATCTGTCGGATATCGCGCCGGCGCTGAAGGAACTGATCTCGATCCTTGGCAGCAGATACGATTATGTCAGTATCCTGAGCACGGATTCGGCCGGGTTCAATATCAGCATTTCCCAGAGCAGCAAATCCGTTTCTAACCAGAATATGACGACGGAGAGAGGCAGTGTAGTACGTGTGTGCAGGAACGGGCTCTACAGCGAGGCAGCCTTTAATGAATTCGATCCTTCGGATGCCGCCCGCATGGCAGAGCAGCTGACGCTAAGGCTCGAAGACCAGCTGGCCCTGCTGGAAGAATGCGGTTCAAAGATCTATGAAACTGACATCCTTCCGGATGAGCCGCTGGAACTGTATACGGAAAAAGAGACGCAGCAGTTGCCGGAAAGCTGTGATATTAAGAGCCTGGTGGAGTATATGTCCGGCCTGTCGGACAGCGGAATGGAAAAAACAGAAGGCGCCCTGGATGTGATCGTCAGGGCAGTATCCACCCATATTTCCAAGATCTTTCTGACGGCAAACAGGGATATGCGGCAAAGCTACGTTTACACGGAAGCGTCCGTCGTCTCTTATGCGCCGTCCGTACACGGGGATATCCGTGTGGTCTTCGACGGTGTTTCCGGCTGCGGAGGCCCCGAGATCATATACGGACTGGACGAGAAGATCTCCGGTCTGCCGAAAGTCATGAAAGACCTGGTCACGGCGGACAGCATCGAACCCGGAGAATACGATATCATCACGGAACCCGGGGTGACCGGCCTCATCGCGCATGAAGCCTTCGGACACGGGGTAGAGATGGATATGTTCGTCAAGGGCAGGGCCCTGGGAGCGGAGTATATCGGAAAGCGCGTAGGCTCGGATAAAGTGACCATGCATGAAGGCGCGCTCTGTGATGAGAGCGTGACGGCATATGTCTTTGATGATGAAGGGACACCGGCCGGCGATGTGACTGAGATCGACCGCGGCATATTGAAAGGCGGGATCTGCGACGCGCTGTCTGCGCTGCGTCTTAGCGTCCGGCCGACAGGAAACGGCAAGCGGGAGAATTACGCCCACAAAGTCTATACGAGAATGACGAATACAGTCTTTGACAGCGGTGATGATACCCTGGAGGACATGATCGCGTCGATCGAAAACGGTTATCTTTTGGCCGGGATGGACAGCGGGATGGAAGACCCCAAGCACTGGGGCATTCAGTGCATCATCAACAGAGGGTATGAGATCAGGGACGGAAAACTGACCGGAAAAGTCGTTGCACCGGTGATCATGACCGGCTACGTGCCGGATGTACTGGGCTCGGTCAGTATGGCGTCAAAGGACAGGCGGGTAGACGGGAACGGCGCCTGCGGAAAAGGATACAAGGAGTGGGTCAAGGTCGCGGACGGCGGACCGTATCTTAAGATGAGAGCGAGGCTCGGATGATCGTGAATACATTTGAACTGATTAAAGACAAACTGGATGCTCTGGACTGCGAAGCATGGGAGCTGGCCGAAACCTGTGAAGAACGGTGGGAGTTCTACTTTATACGGCACCGGCTTGACCAGAACAGGGCTGTAAATACCCGTGAATATGAGGTACGGGTATATAAAAAGAGCGATGACGGGCAGTTCATAGGCAGTGCCGCTGACAGGATCAGTCCGACAGCATCGCCGGAAGATATTGACCGGGTCCTGGAAAAACTGCTTTATCAGGCGGGTCTTGTCAAAAATCCGTATTATACGATAACAGAAAAGCAGGAAACACCGGAGGCCGCATCCGGATCCGGTACCGGCGTCCGTGAGATAGCCGGGGATTATATCCGTACGCTGGCAGGGATCGAAGAGAGCGATACGGCGTATATCAATTCATATGAGATCTTTGTCAGCAGCATCAGACGGCATTTTCTGAATTCAAACGGAGCGGAGTATGAATTTGCATACCCGTCGTCGGAAGTCGAAGTCGTGACCAATGCCAGGGACGGTTCGCATGAGATCGAACTGCACCGTATCTACCATTCAGGCACCTGCGATCCGGAAAGGCTTAAAAGTGATATCGTAAAGGTCATGCAGTACGGAGAGGACCGCCTGAAAGCCGTACCGTCACCGGTGAACGGCAGGTGCAGCGTCCTTTTATCCACATCGGATGCCATACCTGTTTATATGTATTTCGCGGACAGGATGCATGCCGATTATGTTTTCCGCAGGATAAGCGACTGGAAAAAGGGAGACCCGGTCCAGGGCAGCGATGCGGACGGGGATCTGGTAACAGTCGAGGCAGTCGCGGACCTGCCCGGTTCCTCCACGAATTATCCGGCTGACAGTGAAGGCAGCATCATTTATGACCGGTATCTGGTCAAGGACGGAATTGCGCAGGATTACTGCGGTTCCAGGCAGTTCTCGCAGTATCTGGGCCTTGAAAAGAGTTCGCTCATATCCAATATCAAAGTGTCCGGCGGCAGACTTACGGAAGAAGAACTGCGGACGGAGACCGGCGAATATCTGGAAATAGTGGAGTTTTCTGACTTCCAGGTAGATTCGATGAGCGGAGATATAGCCGGCGAGATCAGGCTGGGATACTGGCACCATGACGGGGAAGTCACTGTTGTCACAGGCGGATCCGTGTCCGGCTCCATGAACGAAGCGGCCAGGGATATGCGTTTTTGCAAAGAGACAGTCCGGTATAACAACAGGGTCATCCCTGCTGTTACCCTTCTGAAAAATATGAGGATCACAGGGGTGTCCGTGTGATCCTCATGACAGGCAGCAGATGAATAGCCGGCTTAAGTCAGTCGTTATCTATATAGCCCATCTTCTTTAAGGGACGTCTTAAAGCATGGTACAGGATAACGGCGATGAAGACGGATACGACCGAGTTGATCAGCGTTACGACAAAGTTGATCGCCAGGGATACTTCTGCAGCCGGTTTTCCCAGGATCAGGATCTTATAGAAATAGCGGAGAAGAGGGTCGAAGATGGCGTTGAAAGCAAGTGCGGCGACGGATGCCGCAATGGTCCATCCGAGGACCTTCTTCTCGTCTTTATTGCTGTTGATATGGCCCGCCCTGTGAGCGATCGTGCCGGCGATCAGGCCGATCAGGAACTTGATCACAAAGGTGATCGGCGCGGAAGTTATGTACATGGGATCGATCAGGTCGGCGATCGTAAGGCCGATCGCACCGCCGAGCCCGCCGTACAGACTGCCTAAAAGGAGAGAGCCCAGTACGACGAACGCATTCCCGACATGCACGGTCACCTTTCCGGCACCGGGCGTTGGGATCGGAATGGACAGGTAAGTGAAGGCCACGAATGTTATAGCGGCGAATATTCCGGAAAAAACAAGTTTTCTGAGATCCAGGCTTTTCTTTGCAGTGTCTGACATGATGTCCCTCCTTCAACAGCAGAAAGTGCTGTTTTTTTTATCAGGACTCATTATAAGACGTTTTGGTATTATAAATAGTACCAGAAAAAGATAATATGATAAGACCAGATTGAACGATCAGTGTTCTTTCCTGTACAGCTCATGCAGTTCTTCTGTGGCGAGGGCGATCTTGGTCACGGAAAAGGCATCCCTCAGAGGATAGATATAAAGCGTATCTGCACTGGTATTCAGGTCGATACAGTCGCCGTATCTTCCGAGATAGTCATATTCTATGTGGCAGGAATAGATCTTTGCGGGACTGATATCCACCCGGTATTCTTCGCCGGCGACAAGGCTGCTCATACCCTTCGGAGCCGCGAGGCTCCCGGAACGCTTCTTCTCATCCCTGCCGCAGCAGCGGCCTTCCACGTGGAAACCGTCCATGTCATGGACAAGGCGGCCGGTACCGAGATCGATATATCCTTTTGCATTGGGCAGCGCCTTTACACGGACTTCGCTCTCAAAGCGGTAGCTGCCGCTCTCCACTTCCCTGTGGACATTTTCTCTTTCCCATTCGTACCAGTCCGGTACATGCTCAAAACCGCCGGGATACAGGATGGGTCCTTCGGCACCGGCGTCAGGATCCCGGCGGCCTTGTTTCACAGCCGAAAGCTTTCCGTACATATCCAGTTCCCACTCTGCACCGCAGCCTTCGCACCAGAGTTTTGTGCCGCCGGAACGCATGGTGTATTCCTGCCCGCATGCAGGGCACTGGTAAAGGACTTTATGCAGCCCGCATGCCCGGTCTTTATAGCTGATGCGGATATGGTTCTCCTGCTGCCACCTGAAATCGTCATAAACAAAAGCTTCACGGATCCTGCGGTTGATCTCGTCCGCAGAGGATGAGATCACGTCTTCTTTGCCCATAAGGAGCTTCAGTTCGGCTGTGGTCGGCTTTACGTCGTGGTCCGGAAGATGATAGAACGGAGAGTTGATATGGTGGCCGTGGCAGATCAGTGTGACAACGGGGATATTCAGGAGCTTTGCCAGTTTTCCGAGTGAATCCGGCAGGACGGCTGTCGTCCCGCAGAGAGAATACCGTGCTTCGGGATACAGTGCGATTATATCGCCGTTCTCTGCTACTTTAGTGAGGTTCCGTACCAGCTGCAGGTCGGTAGTGAACTTGCGGGTACAGATGCAGCCGATAAACCTGAGAAGCCATTCCCTGTGGATAAAACCGTCGATGGCAACGACAAAATTGGCCCTGTGCGGCCAGATCGCGTGAGAGGCCGCCATGAAATCCATGAACGCATTATGATTGCATAATAAAAGATATGGCGGTTTAATTTCCGCCATATCTGTTTTTACTATACGGGCATGATGCTTTGCCAGCGGGAAAAAGGACAGCGCGGCGATCAGGTGGCGCAGATGCTGCCGCATGGGCGGCCGCTGCATGTCATAACGGGGAATGTTGTCCAGCATATTATTTGCGGTTTCTGATGATCGTCTCCTGCAGTACGCCGTGCACGACAAAATTATATACATGGCCGCTTCCGTAGCAGGTCGAAAGGACGACCATGGGAGGATATCCCATGAAGTCGAAGGTCTCGGCCGGATGGTAGGCGGAGGAAGAAATGGCCTTCGCTACATATCTGCCGTATCCGGCGGCATCCTGGAATCCGTAGTATACGTAACTGTCGACCAGTGTCGTGTAATATGAGAAGATCCGGTATTTCAGGACCCTGCCGTCCTGATAGATATAAAAGTACGGATCCGAATCGGCCAGTGTATCATCCTGCAGGAACTTCTGCAGGGAACCGAACATACTTCCGTTCTTCATATTGTGGCCGAAGATGATCGAATTGGAGTCGCTCAGGTTAATGGAAGCGTTCATATCCAGGAAGATGGAGCCGGCGGAATTCCTGGTACCTTCAAAGGTACGGGTAAGATACTCATCGTTGTTGCGGCTCTTGGCTACCGGGTAGCGCAGGTCCAGGGCGGGAACATAAAGGACACCCACGAAATCGCCGTTGACTTCTTTGAGAGCGTCATAATCGATATCCAGTCTCGGGTACACGGCGTGGACAGTGGCTTCCGGAACGGCGCCCGTGATCTCGACTTCCGGCTCTTCCTCATCCGGGACGAATGAGTTTTCCGGCGCTTCCTTAACGAATTCGTCGAGCTTGTCATATACTTTATCGGCTGCACGGTATTCGAGCAGGTCCCGCAGGAACAGGCCGCCGGATAAAAGGATGACCGCCACGAGTATCGCGGGGATCAGGATCGAAATGACTTTGCCGAGAACGGAAGGGCCTTTCTTTTCCTTTTCATCTTCGCTTCCGGCTAAAGCGCTTCCGGTGTTTTCACCGGAGACTCCGGGCGCTGCAGCCTGTTTTGCGCCGCCGGATCCTTCTTTTGCTTCCGCAAACAGATCGTCATCGGTAAGAAACTCGTCGTCGGAAAAAACATCGAAAGAGTCCTCGTCCGCAGATCCGTCTTCCGCCGGATCAGCGGATACAGTTTCTTCAGCA